>Ga0207711_10000083_pt1 | contig 102109 bp, 90 predicted proteins | sample KBSS34metaG_FD_184401 | JGI IMG/M metagenome (GOLD analysis project Ga0207711, IMG submission 184401) | Switchgrass rhizosphere microbial communities from Kellogg Biological Station, Michigan, USA - KBS S3-4 metaG (SPAdes) (version 2) | ecosystem: Host-associated > Plants > Roots > Rhizosphere... | reverse complement strand
AGTGGGGGCTGAAGGAGAAGTTGGTGGTGAAGGTGCCGCAGTGGTCGGGGTTCTGCAGCGGCGCCCTCGGGCCGCCCCAGACGTTTAGGTCGATCTCTTCCACCGGGACCTGGGGGAGGTCGGTGAAGACCGCGGTGAGGCGGCCGGTGGCCTTGTCGGGCTCGAGGGAGCCGGGGAGCTTGATGTGCATGCCGAGGGCATCGGCGGTCAGCCAGAGGCCGAGCTGGCGGCCTGGTTCGGGGCTTCGCTGGTAGATCGTGCCCTCGATCGGGGCCGAGAGCGCCGGGGAGGTGATCGTCGCGGTGCCGAGCTTGGAGCTGTCGGGGCAGTTGGTGTCGACTTCTTCGTGGAAGCCGACCTGGGCCTCAGAGCAGGTGCCGATCCAGTTGGCGGCACCGGCTGCTACCTGCATGCCCTCGGGGAGGGTCACCCTCGCTTCGCGCATGGTTGAGGTGGCGCGTTCTTCGCCGCCCAGGTGCTGGGGGAGCTTCAGGACCGTGTGGATACCGGTGGGGGCTCCCGCCTCGTGGCTGGTCGGGTCGGCTTCGAAGCTCGGGGCGAAGGGCAGGCCGGTGCAGTCGGTGATCGGTGCCAGGGGGACGGAGGCGGTGAAGGCCTGGCCGGGGAGCTGGTAGCTACGGGCGGAGAAGTCGACCTTCCCCTGCTGGCAGGCCGAGGGGTTGGTCATGAAGGCTAGTAGTGGCGCTTTCAGGCCGCTTTTGCGTTCGCCATTGGGAGCTTCACAGGCGGTGTTACAGTGAAGAGCCTCTTTCGCCGTCAGGCGCTCTTTGTCGTGGCTCGGGTCGGCGGGCCTGCCCCACAGCGTCGTTTCCGCGCTCACGACTTCCTTCAACCCCGGAGTTCCGTAGGCGGTCGCCGTCACCCCGTAGTCGCCCGCCGTATGCACCTTGACGTCGATGAAAATCGGGTAGGCAACGGTGAAGCCGAAGCGCGCCACTTCCTTGGTGGGGTGGGGCGGCTCGAGGTTGTAAACAGCCTCGGTCATTTTTCCTTCATCAGTCGGGTTTCCCTGGAGCCAGGCCACGCGGACCTTCGCGATCCCAACCTGGGAGTCGATTGGGCAGTTGAAGGCGACCAGCTCCGCGGTCCTGCAGCGGGGTATGGCGTTCGGGTTGCCGAGCAGGCCCGGAGGGAGCGACAACTTGACCTCTTCGGTGCTGGCGCCCTTTTCGTCCGGTTCCCCGTTGTCCCGAAGGGTGTGATTGAGGACGATCGTGGAGCGGAAGTCCGGGTGCATTCCCGCTGCCGAGATCGTTAGCCCCGCCGCTACCTTTTCGATGCCGTAGTCGAACGGATTTTCGGGATCGACGACCGCCGTCACCCCGCCGGCGATCTGTGCTGAACCCTGCGGACTTTCTTCGCCTCTCGAGGTACCACCTACAGTTGGCGCCCCGGCTATCTGGTCGGCGGGCCCTGCGGTGCTTGCGGAAGCCAGGCGCGCCGCATGCTTGATTTTGTGCTTGGCACAGTGGTGGTGCTTCTTGTGCCTGGCGCGGCAACGACGGTGTTTCGCCCTGCGAGGCTTGACGTTGCCGGCCCCATGCAGCGACTGAGAGGGGGGGTCGAGGAAGGATGGGGGGGTACTCAGCCCCCCCTTACAGCTGTCCCCCTGGCAGACCGCCGATTCCGCCGGAACCGGGAAGCCGCCGCCGGCTCGGGCATCGTATATCTGACTCGCTCCCCCTTCTGGTGCGCCGGAAACCAGCACGTCCTGGGAGGTGAAGACGACATCTTTGCCGTCAGGAGTTACCGAGAGCAGAATGTTGGGAGTCGGAACGTAGCTGGCTTCAGCCACTCCCAGCGGGTATGCGCTGGATTTACCGGAGGAGATCAGGTCGACCCTGCCTTCACCACCTTCCTCCTCGCTCCACTGGTAGATGTCGTTGACACCGTCGGTGTCGGCGTCAGCCAGCGTTTCTTCGGTTTCGAAGAAAACACGACTGCCGTCGTCGGTGAGGTTATGGACGATCATCGAGTTATTCACTCGGACCAGGTCTTGCAGGCGCGCGTCCTTGGTCGCCGGCAGACCGCCACAGGAGACACAGATAAGGTTCTTGTTATCGGCGTCATAGCGATAAATCTCGGTGTGACCGGCGTTTTCGTAGGTCGTGAGCTTGGCTTTGGACTCAAAGACGAGCACTGCCCCCTCGGGCGTAGTGCGCGAAGAATCAGTCCCCGGACCTCGTTCGCCGATCGCCTGCCCGTCGATAACCCCGGCGATCCAGTTGTCGAGCGCTGGTAGCCCCGAGATCGAGCCCGAGGTGTGATCGAGGTCGCTAGCAGCCACGGTGGTGATGTATTCGGGGGAACCTCCGTCCCACACGTACAGGTTCGGCTTCCCAACTTCTCCCTTCACTCCGTCTAACTGAGCTTCGGAGATGAAGTAGACGTGGCTTCCGTCTCCCGAGAGATTGACGATTGCCCCTTCGTCACCAGGGTTCACAACAACGTCTGCTCCATCCGTCGTGTCGAAGCGGTGGATGACTCCGTCTTCGCCCGAGCCCGGCACGACGTAGAACAGGTACCGGGCGTCGTCAGAAAGGCCGGCGAAGATCGGATCGCCTGCGGTGACTTCGAGCGTAATTTCGTTATTTACCCGGACATACAGCGTGCCTTCGATTTCGAATGCGGTGGAGGATCCATCTTTCGAGGTTCCTTTCCAGACAGCCTCCTGCCCGGCTCCCTGCGGCACCTCACCAGGAAGGAGCGAGATGACGTGGGTTTCTCCGTCGGCTTCGCGGTCATACACCGTGCCGGTGCCGGTAGGCGCTGCGTTCGGCTCAAGCTGACGTACTTCGCAGGCATCGTTTCCAACGCACGGGGAACTTTGGAGGAAGCCATGCCCCGTTGAAAACACAATGTGTTCGCCGCCTTCACCCAGAAAGCGCGGCTGAGCGAAGGGTTCTGAGCCGAGATCGCCGAGGCCAACTGGCTCGAAGGTGCTGTCTGGCCCACCGAGGTAGAAGGTGGCCGCCTTGTCCACGCTCAGGACACTGCTCGCATCCACAACCATGCTGGTGCTGTAGAGATGGTCAGGAGAAACGCCTTGGGGCACGTCCATACGGGTATAGGACCCCGGAAGCGAAAGATGTCGCGTCGTATCCCAGCCTGCCGCCCCACGGTTCGCCTCGTAGGTATCGGCCACCCCGGTGGCTCCTTTCACGCCAGGCAAAGCCGACTCATAGCTGAGGAACACCACGCTGTCACGGGTCGGCGAGGCAAGTTCAGTTGGAAGCACCTGCCCGGTGGCCGGCAGACCGAACGTGTTGAGGGCCTCGAGGAGTCGCCCATCGGAATCCTCGGGAGTTACCAACTCATAGGCTCTACAGTCAGGGAGTGCGGCGGATGGTCCTGCCCGCAGTGGCTCGTTTGGACAGATCGGCTCACTTGCCGACGCGGTTCCGCCGAGACAGACAAGAACGCCCAAGGCGGCAACGGTAATTACACGTCTTAACTCAATCGCGCACATTGCTCCTGCCTCCCCTGCTAGTACCGCTCACGTGTCTGCTTTCTCTGTTGGAGTGTGGGGCCACTTCGGCCCCACACCGCTTTTCGATCTACGACTTCAACTAAAGGACTTCGACGATTCCAAGTGAGGTCCCGTTCTCTGTCTCGAGGTGGAACGTCATCTGCAGCTGGCCGCTGGGCGGGCAGAAGAAGCCCCCTCTGATCAAACTAGAGCCACTACCAGCCTGCGTGTTCCTTACGGTTAGCGCCGCTGTCGAAGCGCTTGTAGTGATATCTCCCTTGACCGGACCTGTGCTTTCGTATTCACATTCCCCGACGGTTGTCGAGTTGAGAATGAATTTCACTTTCGTGGAACCTTCGGTGTTGATCTGGAATTCATCTGTGGCCATAAGCGCCGTCGACTTGATGATCAGGTTCCCGGGTACTGTGACGCTCACGTTGCCGAAGCTGCCTGTGCACTCGGGCTCAGGCTCCGATGCAACCTTGGCCCCCGTGCCAGCGAAGTCGGTTGTCGTGATTTTGCCTTCAACCGTTGTACTTTCGTTTTTCGTGACAGTGCCTGTCATTCTCGTTGTGCCGCCCAGGGGGGCACAAGCAACGAGGTGATTGCCGTTTGTGTCGTTGAAATAGGTTTCACCCACCGGTGTGCCGACGATGGGCGTGTTTTTTGCGATCACTACACCGCCCTCTTGTAGCGACGGGCGGTTCTGCGCAGATGCAGAGGCCGGCAGCGCAAAGGCCGCGAGGGCGACGAGGGCCATACAGGCCATGGTGATTTTCTTAGCCATCTGAGATACTTCCTTCCTTGATGTATGTCGCTCCCGAGGCGCTTGGCTCGTACCGGTGCCTCGGGGGCTTTTGTTCGCTCGGGTGAGCGAATCCCTGGTCAGGGCTTCTATAGCGGGGGTTACTACGCGTCAATACGGGGGGCGCCGGATTGGCACCTTTTTTTCGAAGGTGGCAATTGCACAGGGAAGTAGGAGCAGGAAACTCCCTGCTAACCGGCCTCTTTTGGGAATAGCACGGGGTGACAAACATGTCGTTTTGCCTTTGTCACAGTCGGGTCTGCGAGTTCGCATGACCTGTTCCACATGTTGGCTCTGTCACTCCTGCGGGGTGCCGATTGGCGCCCGCGCGCAGTACCTTTGACGTACCGAAGGGGGGAACGATGGATCAACCCGATCAACTCATTCAGCTCGAGCGGCAACCTGAATTTGAGAGGGCGACGGCTCTCGGCTCTCTCGCATCTGTCCTGCGATTGATCGGCAGTGGCGCTGGCGGCCCGATCCTCATGGCGTTGGGAGCCGGGCCTCTCAGGACTCAGCAGCTGACCGACCGGCTGAGCCATCTTTCACCCCGCAGTGCCTACCGACACATCGGCAACCTGAGGGAGCATGGGTTGATTGCCAGGCAGGAGGAACCGGGTGTGCCCACCCGCGTGGTCCTCAGCCTCACCGATCCGCTGGGGCGTGACCTCTGTCGCCTTCTCCGTTCTTTCGTCGACTCCACTATGGGCAACCTCCCTCGCCGCGGCAACGGTGCAGAACCCTGGGAGGCGCTCGCTGTTCTGGGGGATTTCTGGGAGCTGGGGTTGATCGATGAGCTCAGCGAGGGAACCCGATCGGTGATCGAGATGGCGAGGACGTGTCACCCGATGACCTACCACCAGGTCAACCGGCGGGCCGGGCTTTTCGCGACCTATGGGTTGGCGATGTCGTTTAACGCCAACGGCAACGGCAAATGTTACGAACTGTCAGATGAGGGTCGTCGATGCATGGGGTTGATCGCCGGCATCGGTCGGTGGCGTCAGCGACATCTCCTCGAAAACGGCAGCCCGGGTTTGGCAGTTGAGGAGATGGCGACGGTGCTGCGGGCTACGTTGCCGCTTGTGCGTCTCCCCGAGTACGGCGGACGGTGCATCGACCTCGAGGTGTCCGGAACAGCCGACGAGAACGGTTACCGGGCCACGCGATCGCTGCGGGGGCAGATCGATCGCGATGGAACCATACGGTGTGAACACCGCAGTCGAACCTCGGCGGATGGCTCGGCGGCGGCGACGATCAACACCTGGTTCGGCGTTCTCCTCGACGGCAATCGGGGACGAGTGAAGGTCGGCGGGGATCTACCGCTAGTTGACTCTTGCCTCACACAGCTCTACGACGGACTCTGGGGTCATGGCTAGGTCCTCCGCGACGCGGCGTCGTAGGATGCCCACCTGCGCTCGCTTCGAATCACCCTCTTCCTCCTCGGCCTCCTTGGCTTCTGGCTGACCGCGCTAGCGGCCGCCGAAAAGCCCGCCAACGAACCGCTTTTCCCTCAGGCGGGGAACCGCGGCTATGACGCCCTCCGCTACGACGTCAACATCCGCTTTCACGCAGGCGACGGGCATATCGAGGCAGCAACCAAGATGGTTGCCGAAGCCAGTGAACGGCTCGATCGGCTTTCGCTCGACTTCTTCGGCCCACGGATCACGAAGGTTGAAGTAGCCAAGCGGCCGGTCGACTTCCGCCGCACCCGCGACAAGCTGATCGTCTTCCCGAAGCAGGCGCTCGACCCTGGTGATGTCTTTCCCGTCCGGGTCGAGTACAGCGGCACGCCGCCGAAGGTGATCGATTCCGACGGCACCGCCGAGGGCTGGAACCCGACCGACGACGGCGTGCTCGCCCTCGGTGAGCCCCAGGGGACGGCCGCCTGGATCCCATGCGACAACGTGCCCGGGGACAAGGCGAACTTCTCCTTCACCGTCACCGTGCCCGAGGGGCTGAAGGCGGTTGCCAACGGGCTCCTCGAAGCCACCCGGCACAGGGAAGGGCACACGACCTACCTCTGGGGCGAGAACTGGCACCCGATGAGCCCCTACCTGGCTCTGCTCGACATCGGCCGGGGCCAGCTGGTGAGGAGCAAGGTGTTCGGGGTCCCCGGCTGGACGCTGGTCGACCCTCGGCTGGAGGAGCGCTCCCGCCCGGTGCTGGCGAGCCTGCCCGAGATCGTGCGATTCGAGAGCGGGATCTACGGCAGGTACCCATTCACCTCGGCCGGCTCGGTCGTCGACTACGCCCCGCGGATCGGTTACGCACTGGAGACCCAGACGCGTCCCTTTTACCCCTACGTGCCGGACCTGACCACGGTCGTTCACGAGACCGCGCACCAGTGGTTCGGGGACTCGGTCGGGCTGAAGCGGTGGCCGGAAATCTGGCTCAACGAGGGCTTTGCGACCTGGACGGAGTGGTACTACGCCGAGCGCCATGGCCGCCGCAGCGCCCAGGCGATCTTCAACCGCCTCTACCGTGTGCCCGCCTCGAACGAGAAGTTCTGGAACCCGCCCTCGGCCCATCCCGGCAGCGCCAAGAACCTCTTCGGGCCCTCCATCTACATCCGCGGGGCGATGGCGCTGGAGGCGCTGCGGCGGAAGATCGGGACGAAGCCGATGCTGCGGGTGCTACACGACTGGGCGGAAGAGCACCGCTACGGCAGCGGCACGATCAAGGAATTCACCGGCGTGGCGGAGAAGATCTCCGGGCGCAACCTCAACCCCTTCTTCCAGCGCTGGCTCTACCGGCGCGGCAAGCCGTAAAGGACCGACCGATGAACCGAACCCGCTGCCTCCTCGCACTCCTCACGGTTGCTCTCCTCGCTGCGCTGCCGGCGACCGCGAGCGCACGGCCGGTCCAGCTGCAACCGACGAAGTCGGTGGAGGCCCGCCCCGTCGGCTTCGCCGAGTCGTCGGACGGCCTGGCCTCGATCCTGGTGCCGGTTCGCTACCCGATTGAGTTCTCCGGCCGGCTCGGCGAGGTGCGGGTGCGGCTGACCGATCCTGCCGACGGCTTCATCCGCTCCCTCGTCATCCACGAGGTCGTCAGCAGCGGCCGCCGCCACAACCCTGAGCAGCGACGCGGCTTCACCTTTGTCCACCGGCTCGCCCTCGATGACGGGCTCGGCGCGCGCCTCCGCGACGGGCTCCAGATAAGGGTGCTGGCGCGCGGTAGCGCGGACGTGAATGGTGACGGCAAGAAGGAGCTGCACTCGGTCGACGAACTGGTGCAGCCCCTGTCGTCGGCTCCCCGTTTGCTCTGCAGCGACCTCCCGAAGCTGAAGCTGCGGCCCGGCCGGCGCGTCTCGGTGCCGCTGCCGGTCTGCGGCAGCAAGGTCCGCTGGCATCTGGGTGAGCGTCCCAAGCACGGCAGCGCCTCGATTCGCGACGGCCGCCTCGTCTACAGCGCCCCGCGCCGGTTCCGCGGCAGCGACCCGCTGCACCTGGTCGGCCGGCCGCTCGCCGGCAGCGTGCGCAGCTCCGCCGCCGAAGCGCCGCTTGCCTCCGATGTCCAGGTCATGGTCGGCACCGCCAGCGGCGCCGTCGTCCGTGCCCTCGGCGACTCGGTCACCGCCGGCTTCGGCTACTACAGCAACGGCGCGCCGATGACGATCGAGCACCTGCTCGAATGCCGCCCGGCGGAAAAGGTGTTCAACGACGCCTGCTCCTCGAACTCGCTGAACACGAGCAGCAAGAACCCCGAAGTCGTCTACGCGCCCGACTGGGGCCTCTCCAACAACATCTCCTGGGCGGCGCAGTGGGCGAACGAACATGGGATCGCCAACTTCGAGAACCTCGCGGTCAGCGGCTCCGAACCCTCCGACTGGGCGCCCGGCGGCGAGTTCCACAAGACGACCGAACAGGTCGAGTCAGAAGACCCCGACTATGTGCTGATGACGATCGGCGCCAACCCGCTGCTCGACCAGATGCTGTTCGGGCTCGACAACATGGGCTGCGCGATCTACTCGGACATCTTCGGCGGCTACAGCGAATGCATCCAGCGGTCCTTCGCCGGGGTGCACCTGCGGGAAAACCTCAAGGCCCTCTACACCGACCTCGTCCAGCACACCGACGCGACCATCTACCTGATGCAGTACCACCTCTCGGTGCCGTCGATCGCGCTCGCCTACAGCGCCACCCAGATCGCCGAGATGGTGCAGCTGATGAACAGTGAAATCGCCGCCGTCGCCGCGGAAGTGAACCCGCAGCGGCTGCAGGTGGTGACGCCGCCCCACTTCGACGTCGGGATCGACATCTCGCCGGTCTACCCCTCGAACTCCAGCTGCTCGCGGCTCGGGTACAAGGTCGACGGGCCGAGCGTGCAGTCGGCGCCGACCCAGAAGGAGCTGGCGATCCTGCACCCGCTCTCCTTCTGCAAGGGGCCGGCGAGCGGCGGGCCGCCCTGGGTGATCAGCGGCGACACCGGCGTCCACCCGAGCGCCGCCGGCTACCAGCAGATGGCCTCGCAGGTGCCGGCGCCGGTCGGCTGAGCCGCGCCCCTAGCTGGACCTCCAGGCTTCGACCTTCCCGGCCCGGACCTTGAAGCGGTGGCGGCGGAATTCGTACAGCCCCCGCACCCGTTGGATCGTCTCCTCCTGGGCCCATTCCTCGACCGCGAGCTCGTCGATAAAGATCTGGGTCTCACCCACAGCGCACCATCATGTGGGCCACGCCCGCGGACCGAACTGCATCAATTTTTCCACCCAGTAGATAGAAAAGTTGATGCAGTTCAGGGATGACCCGGTTTTTGGTGGCGCCGGATTCGTTCAAGGGGACCTTCGGGGCGGCCGAGGTGGCGGAGGCGATCGCGGCGGGGGTTGAAGCCGGGGGCGGCGAGGCTGATCGATGTCCCGTTGCCGATGGCGGCGAAGGGACGATGGCGGTGCTGCTGGGCGCGCTTGGGGGTGAGCGGCAGAGCGTTCGGATCCACGATCCGCTGCGGCGGCCGATCGAGGCGGAGTTCGCGTTGCTCGGCGACGGCGAGACCGCGATCGTTGAGATGGCGCAGGCCTCGGGTCTCTTGCTGGTGGCGCCGGAGGAGCGCGATGCCGAGCGGGCCGACACCTACGGCACCGGCGAGCTGATCGCCGCCGCGGTCGCGGCCGGCGCCCGCCGCGTCCTGGTCGCCGTAGGCGGCAGCGCCACCACCGATGGCGGCCGCGGCGCCCTCGAAGCGTTGAGCCAAACCGATGAGGCCCAAATCGAGGTGCTCTGCGATGTGCAGACCAGGTTCGAGGATGCAGCCCGGGTGTTCGCGCCGCAGAAGGGAGCCAATCCGGCGACGGTCGCGCGACTGACGGCGCGGTTGGAGGCGTTCGCCGCCGAGCTGCCGCGGGACCCGCGGGGCATACCGATGACCGGCTGCGCCGGCGGGCTCTCGGGCGGGCTTTGGGCTTACGGAGCCGACCTGAGTCCAGGGGCCGAGTTCGTTCTCGAGGCCCTCGACTTCGACGCCCGCCTCGCCCGCGCCGACGCCGTCATCTCCGGCGAGGGCCGCTTCGACTCCCAGAGCCTCGAAGGCAAGATCGTCGCCGCGATCGCCGACCGCTGCGCCAGAGCCAACAAACCACTGCACCTGATCGTCGGGCAGGACGCGGCGCCCGCCGATCTGCCCGCAGCCGTCGCCGCGATCGCCGGGGCAAGCGACCTCGCGGCGGTCCAGCGGGCCGCCGCGCGTATCGCGACGCTGTGAACTACAGCTCTACGCCGAGCATCGAGGCAGCGTAGCCGCGCAGCACCCGCTCCGCCTCCTCGCTGTCAATCGAGGGATGGCCGAGAACTACCTGGAGGCCGAGGCCGTCCTCGAGGGCGACGAGGCCGCGGGCGGCAACGTCGAGCGTGGCGACTGGCTGCATTGAGCCGACGGCTGCTCCCGCTGCCAGGACCGATTCGTAGAGGGTGACCTGGCGATCGAAGTAAGAGGTGCTGAGGGCGGCGAAGGCAGTGCTGACTCCGGTTAGCGCGTCGAGCTCGTAGAGCAGGCGGCTCTCCTCGTCGTCGGGACCGGTGGGAATGCCGAGGCGGATCGCCAGGCGCAACTGCTCGAGCGGGTCGACGATCTCGCGGACGGCGCGGGCGCGGTTGTCGGCGAAGCGGTCGGTCGCGGCGCGGGCGACCTCGAGCAGGAGGTCGTCGATCTCCGGGTAGTAATAGAGGAGGGTGCTGGGAGAGATGCCGGCGCGTGCGGCGACGTCCTTGACCCGCAGCCCCACCGCCCCTCGCTGCAGCAGCACTCCCCGGGCTGCCTCGGCCAACTGCGTCCTCCGCTCTCCCTGGTTCTTCCGACGCACGCTCGAATCCTATTCGAGGAATCGGCGCAATTTCCTTGACACAGCGCCTTTCAGATGTAGCGTTACTTCAAATTTAATTTGAAGAATGGGAGATCACGATGACGCGCAGGCTCCTCGCTGCTGCTTGCACCACCCTGCTCCTGATCGGCGCAGTCGCCTCCGGCTGCGGCAACAGCTCCAACGTCAACGGCACCAGCCAGGAACAACAGGGCAAGGAAGTCGATGCTTCCGGTCCGGTCGAAGGCAAGCTGACGATTTCCCAGTGGCCGCTCTACATCGACCCAGGGAAGAACGGAACCCTGGCCGAGTTCGAAATGGCGAGCGGGGTCGACGTCAACTGGGTCGAAGACATCAACGACAACTCCGAGTACATGGCAAAGATGCAGCCGTTGCTCTCCCGCGGGGAATCGGGCGGCCGTAGCCTGATCACCGTCAGCGACTGGCTGGCGAAGAAGATGTACGACCTCGCCTACATCGAGAAGCTCGACTACTCGCAGCTGCCGAACGTGAAGGCGAACCTGCTCCCGGCGCTGCGGCATCCCGAAGCCGACCCGAACCGCGAATTCACGGTGCCCTGGCAGGCGGGGATGACCGGGCTGATCGTCCGCACCGACCTCGCCCCGGCGGTTGACTCGATCTGCGACCTCTTCGACCCGAAGTACAAGGGCAAGGTTGACGTCTTAAGCGAAATGCGCGACACGGTGCCGATGACCCTGAAGTGCATGGGGATCGATCCCGAAGGCGCGACCCGCGCGCAGTGGATGGAAGCCGTAGAGAAGATCAAGGAAGCAGCCGACTCCGGCCAGATCCGCCGCTTCACCGGCAACGACTACATCAACGACCTCGTTCGCGGCGACGTCGACTTCGTCCTCGGCTGGTCCGGCGATGCGGTGCAGTTGCAGAAAGACAATCCGAACATCAAGTTTGTGATGCCGAAGGAGGGCTGCATGCTCTGGGCGACCAGCATGGAGGTACCGACCGGGGCTCCCAACCCCGCGGCCGCTGAGGCCTTCATCAACTTTGTCTACGACCCCAAGGTGCAGGCCGACATCGCCGAATACGTCAACTACGTGACGCCGGTGAAGGGCGTGAAGGAGATCCTCGCCAAGCGCGACCCGGCGCTGGCAAAGAACCAGCTGATCTTCCCGAGCCAGAGCTACACGAAGAACTGCTCCTTCGAACCGGCGCTGGCCGGCAAGCTTGGCGAAGAAGTGAACGGGGCGTTCCAGGCGCTGCTGGTCGGCTGATGCGGGCCCTCTCGATCGCCGGGCTGCAGACGACGCCGGTCTTCCGCGACCCAGCGGCGACGCTCGAGGCGCTGCGCGGGCGGGTGCTGGGGACGAAGGCGGTGGTCCCGGACGTCGACCTGCTGCTGCTGCCTGAGCTCCACCTCTCCGCCCAGCCGCGGCTGCTCGACGAGCAGGCGAGCTACCCAGGCGACGTCGCGGTCGAGCTGCCGGGGCCGCTGACCGAGGCGCTCGGCGAGCTCGCCGCCGAGGCGGGCGTCTGGCTGGTCCCGGGAACGGTGTTTGAGCGTGCCGCCGACGGGCGGATTCACAACACCGCCCTCGCCTTCTCCCCCGGGGGAGAGCTGGTCGCGCGCTACCGCAAGGTCTTTCCCTGGCAGCCGCACGAGGAGTGCGTGCCCGGGAGCGAGTTCGTCACCTTCGACATCCCCGGCCTCGCCCGCGTCGGCCTCGCGATCTGTTACGACGGCAACTTCCCCGAGGCGATCCGCCAGCTCGCCTGGATGGGTGCCGAGGTGATCCTGCAGCCGACCCTGACGACGACCAGCGACCGCGAAGCCGAGCTCGTCCTCGCCCGCGCCAACGCGATCGCCAACCAGCTCTACGTCGTCAACCTCAACGCCGCCGCCCCCGCCGGCCTCGGCCGCAGCCGCGTCGTCGACCCCGAGGGCGTGGTGCGCTGCCAAGCCGGCGAGACCGAGGAGCTCCTCACCGACGTCCTCGACCTCGACGCGGTGACCCGCGTGCGCGAGCACGGCACCGCCGGCGTCTCCCGGATCTGGGACCAGGCCAAGCGCCTCGTCCCCGAGCTCGATCTGCCGATGTACGCTCGACCGCCCTCAGCTTGAGGCGGGGGCAGTCCGGCAGCGCTGGACGAAGGCGCCGCCACCGACGCTGCCGTCGACGAAGTGTGCAGATGCCCGCCCCTGCCACTTCCCCGTCGGACAAGTAGCGCTGAAGATGCCCTTGCCGAACTTCAGACTGAGGTCCGTGATCGAGCCGCCCCCGTTGGCGATCTTCGGCACCGACAGCGTGCCGGTCCATCCATATATTCCATTGCTGTCGCGGCGAACCTGGAGCGGCATGAGGATGGCTCCGGTTGCGGGCGCGGAGAAGTAGGCGTAGACCCAGATCTTGGTGCGGTCTCCCCTCACGCCTCCGTTGTAGACAACGACTTGGCCACCGGTCCGCACCGGCTGCTGTTCGGGGAAAGCGACCTCGGCTTCGATGCTGCCGCTCCCGATTTTCGAGTCCTCGCAAATGGCGGAGATCCCCGTCCGCGGCCCAGATTCATTCAACGGCCCCGGACAAACCGGCACGCCTTTCACCGAGAGCCCCCAGTGCCGGTCGAGTTCGAGGCCGAGCTCGTGGAGTGCCGGCGGGTGGCTGCCGTCCGGGGTTCCAATCGCCTCCGTGAGTTCCAACGAGACTGATGCACGGCCACGAGCCGGCAGCTGGTCAGGGGTCAACCTGGCGCTGAAAACCGTTTGGACCGACGGCAGCGGGACCGAAACCGGCCCCGCCCCAAAGGCGGCCCCGGCAAGCACGAAGAAAAGCACCGCGATCGCGATCGCGTTGGCATGCATGATGTGACGTCTCTTTCCCCGAAACATCCCCGAGCGGGACCCTAACGCGTACGCTCGACCGAGTGAGGGTCCTCGCGATCGTCCACCAGCGCGATGCCGGTCCCGGCGTTTTCGCCGAGGCGATTCGGGATGCCGGCGCCGCGCTCGACGAGTGGACGCTGGCGGAGCGGCCGCAGGCGCCGGCCGATCCCTTCGGCTACGACGCGGTCTTCGTCCTCGGCGGGGCGATGAACGTCGACGAAGGGGAGCGGCACGGTTGGATCGCCGAGGAGGAGGCGCTGCTGCGGGAGCTGCTCGAGCGGGAGGTGCCGCTGCTGGGGCTCTGCCTCGGCGGCCAGCTGCTGGCGGCCGCCGCCGGCGCTCAGCCGCGCCGCGCCTCCCGCCCGGAGATCGGCTGGCACCGGGTCGAGGTGACGCCCGAGGGAGAAGACGACCCCCTGCTCGGCCCCCTCGCCCCCAGCTTCGAGGCCTACCAGTGGCACAGCTACGAGTTCCCGCTGCCGCCCGGCGCCGTCCCCCTCGCCCGCAGCGAGGTCTGCCTGCAGGCCTGCCGCCTCGGCGAGCGCGCCTGGGCGATCCAGTTCCACCCCGAGGTCAGCCGCGCCGACGCCCTCCACTGGGTCGACGACTACGAAGCCGACCCCGACGCCGTCCGCATCGGCATCGACCCCGCCGTCCTCGGCCCGGAGACCGAAGAGAAGATCGAGGCTTTCAACGAGCTCGGGCGGGGGCTCTGCCGCCGCTGGCTGCGGGCGGGCGGCCTCGATTCCGGTTAGCCATCCGGCTCTGAGATCACGAGGCGCAGGGATCCGTCGAAGGACTCGAGCTCACGCAGGTGCCCGTAGCGCTCGTCCCAGAGACCCGACCGCAGATCCTCGCCAAGCCGTGCGAGCATCCGCTCCTCCACCCCCTCGTCGAGAACCTCCCACATCGACTGGGAGGCGCGGACGTCCGGGTCGAGCAGTGCCTCCGGCCGGTTCCAAAAAGCCTCGAAGAAACCGTCTCGGCAGTCGGCGGGCGTTGGGATGGTCACGGTCCGGGTGCGCCCCCCGAGCGCGGCGGCGACCGACTCGACCGAGCCGAAGCGCGGGCGCTCCACCTCTACCCCCTCACGCAGATAGTCGAGCTGCCAAGGCGGCAGGTGATCGAGATCGAAGGTGAACACGACGGCGGGCCCGCGGGCGACCCGCCGCATCTCCCTCAGGCCCGCCTCGCGAGGGTCCCAGTGGTGGATGGTGACGCAGGCCATCGCCGCATCCACCGAGTCGTCGTCGAGGGGAAGCGCCTCGGCCCGCGCGTCGATCGCGGGGGCTGCCCCGGCCGGCCGCTGCGCGCGCATCGTCGCGCTCGGCTCCACTGCCAAGACCCAACGATCGCGCGGCTCGTAGGAGCCGGTGCCGGCCCCGACGTTCACGACGGTCTCTGCGTCCCCGAGGGCGGCGTGGATGTGCGCTTCGATCCGTGGATCCGGGCGACGGCCCCGCGAGTAATGCCTCCCGTGCTCGTCGTAGTCGACTCGGCCCCCCACCGACGCGAGACTAGCTCGCCTGGATCGGCGTTAGGTAGGCGGCGGAGAGGCCGCCGTCCACCAGGAAGCTGCTGGCGGTTACGAAGGTGGAGTCGTCGCTGGCGAGGAAGAGGGCGGCTTTGGCGATCTCCTCGGGCTCGCCGAAGCGCCCCATCGGGATGTGGACGAGGCGCTTGGCGGCGCGCTCGGGGTCCTTGGCGAAGAGCTCCTTCAGAAGGGGGGTGTTGACCGGCCCCGGGCAGAGGGCGTTGACGCGGACGCCGCGGTCGGCGAACTCGACGCCGAGCTCGCGGGAGAGCGAGAGGACCGCGCCCTTCGAGGCGGTGTAGGAGATCTGCGACACCGCGGCGCCCATCACCGCGACGAAGGAGGCGACGTTGATCACCGAGCCGCCGCCCGCCTCGACCAGGTGGGGGATGCCGTGCTTGCAGCAGAGGAAGACGCTGCGCAGGTTGACGTCCTGGACCCGCTGCCAGGACTCGAGGCTGGTCTCCAGGACCGAGCCGTCGTCGGTCGGGTTGATGCCGGCGTTGTTCATCAGCACGTCGATGCGGCCGAACTGCTCGCGCGCCTCGGCGAGGGCACCGCGCACCTGCTCCTCGTCGGCGACGTCGGCGGCGATCGTCAGCGCGCCGGCCGCCTGCTCGGCGTCGAGGTCGATGCCGACTACCTTCGCCCCCTCGGCCGCGAACAGCCGCGCCGACTCGGCGCCGATCCCGCTCGCCGTCCCGGTGATCACGCAGACCTTCCCCTCCAGCCTCCCTGGCATTGGCTAGCCCTCCTCCGTCGCGTAGTAGACGTTCTTGACGTCGGTGTAGTGGTCGAGCGCGTCCGGGCCGAGCTCCCTCCCGACCCCGGACTGCTTGAACCCCCCGAACGGAGTCGATACCCGCACCGAAGTGTTGGAGTTGATCGAGATCACTCCGGTCTCGATCGCCCGCGCGACCCGCAGCGCCCGGGCGCCGTTCCCCGTCCAGACCGAGCCGGAGAGGCCGTAGATCGTCTCGTTGGCGAGCCGCACCGCCTCCTCCTCGTCGGCGAAAGGGATCACGCAGGCGACCGGGCCGAAGATCTCCTCGGCGGCGGCGCGATCGGAGTTGGAGACCGGCGCCAGGACGGTCGGCGGGAACCAGTAGCCAGGGCCGTCGGGGGCGCCGCCGCGGATCGCCACCGGCGCGCCGTCGGGGACATAGGAGGCGACGGTCTCGCGCTGGCCGGCGGAGATCAGCGGGCCCATCTGGGTCGAGTCGCTGAGCGGGTCGCCGACCGCGATCCCCTCCACCGCCGGCTGCAGCGCCGCAAGGAAATCATCGAGGGCGGCGCGCTCGACCAGGATCCGCGAGCGGGCGCAGCAGTCCTGGCCGGCGTTGCCGAAGACCGCCATCGGCGCCGCCGCCGCGGCCGCCTCGAGGTCCGCGTCGGCGAAGACGACGTTGGCCGACTTGCCGCCGAGCTCCAGCGTCACCCGCTTGATCGTCTGCGCGGCGCCGGCGGCGATCCCGCGGCCGACCTCGGTCGAGCCGGTGAAGGCGATCTTGGCGACGTCGGGGTGCTCGACCAGGCGCCGGCCGCAGACGCTGCCGGGACCGGCGACGACGTTCAGCACCCCCTCCGGGATGCCGGCATCGAGCGCGATCTTCTCCAGCTCGATCGCGGTCAGCGGCGTCAGCTCCGCCGGCTTCAAGACGATGCAGTTGCCGGCGGCGAGCGCCGGTGCCACCTTCCAGGAGGCGATCGTCAGCGGGAAGTTCCAGGGGACGATCAGGCCGACGACGCCGAGTGGCTCGCGGAAGGTCATGTCGACGCCGCCGGCGACCGGGATCGTCTGCCCGAGCAGCCGCTCCGGCGCGCCTGCGTAGTAGCGGTAGGTCTCGACCACCATCTCCATCTCGCCCCGCGCGTCGGCGATCGGCTTGCCGGCGTTCCGCGCCTCCATCTGCGCCAGGTCCTCCTGCCGCTCCTCGAGCGCGTCGGCGAGATCGCGCAGCAGCTTCGCCCGATCGGCCGACGCCACCGCCCGCCACCCCGGGAACGCCGCCTTCGCCCGCGCCACCGCCGCCTCAACCTCCTCCGTCCCGGCCCGCGGCACCTCCGCCATCACCTGCTCGGTAGCCGGCTCGATCACCTCGATCGCGCTCATGCGCTGTTCCTTTCGGCTGCCATACCGCCATAAGGAACAGACGAGCTGCGCGCCGCGTCGACGAGGGCGCTGATCACCTTCGAACTCTCGTCCTCCTCAGGGTGCCAGATGACGCCGAGGGCGAAGTGCTTGCCGGGGAGCTCGATCGCCTCGGGGAGGTCGTCCTCGGCGGACCAGCCGGAGACCCGCAGGCCCTCGCCGAGTTGGTCGACGCCCTGGTGATGGTGGGACCAGACGATGAAGCCCTCCACCCCGGCCGCCGTGCACGCCAGCGACTCGGGCTCGAGGCGGATGTGGTGCTTGCTGAAGGTGCCGGCGACGGTGCGGTGGGTCTCGGCGCCGAGGCTCTCGGGCAGGTGCTGGACAAGGGTGCCGCCGAGCGCCACGTTCAGCAGTTGCATGCCGCGGCAGATCCCCAGCACCGGCATATCGCGCTCCAGCGCCCGCCGCGCCAGCGCCAACTCGAAGCGGTCGCGGTCGGGCCAGGTGCCCCTCGTCTCGGGATGTGGCTCGGCTCCGTAGCTCGCGGGGTCGATGTCGGCGCCCCCGGCCAGCATCAGCCCGTCGACCCGGTCGAGGAGGACGTCGGGATCGTCCACCGCGACCTCGTCGGGCGGCAGCACCAGCGCGATCCCGCCGGCCTTCTGCACGCAGCGCACATAGGTGCGCGGGACCAGCGTCACCTCGTAGCTGTCCCAGACGCCCCACGACACCCGCTCGACCGCCGCGCAGATCCCGATCGTCGGCGCGTCGCTACCGCGCTGGCCGCCCATCACAGCCGCTCGAAGCCCCGGTAGCGCTCCCAGTCGGTGACGGCCGCCTCGAACGCCTCGATCTCGACATTGGCCCGGTTCAGGTAGTGATCGACGACCTCCTCGCCGAAGGCCTCGGCCGCAACGTTGCTGGCGGCGAAAGCATCGCGGGCGTCGTAGATGTTCGACGGCACCCGCGGCTTATCGGACTCGTACGCGTTGCCCTCGAAGACCGGCTCCAGCGGCAAGCTCTCGTCGATCCCGTGCAAGCCGGCGGCGATCATCGCGCTCAGCGCCAGGTAGGGATTGACGTCGGCCCCCGGCAGCCGGTTCTCCACCCGCAGCCCCTCCCCGTGCCCGACCACCCGCAGCGAGCAGGTGCGGTTGTCGCGGCCCCAGGCGATCGCGGTTGGCGCGAAAGAGCCCTTGGCGAAGCGCTTGTAGGAGTTGACGTGCGGCGCGTAGAGCAGGGTCAGCTCGTCCATGCAGGCGAGCTGACCGGCGACGAAGTGCTCGAACAGCGACTCGTCGGCGGCGAAGGCGTTCGACCCGTCCTCGTTCGCCAGCGAGCAGTGGATGTGACAGGAGTTGCCCTCGCGCTGGTTGAACTTCGCCATGAAGGTGATCGAGTGCTCCTCCTGGGCGGCGATCTCCTTGGCGCCGTTCTTGTAGATCGCGTGGTTGTCGGCGCTCCGCAGAGCCTTGTCGTAGCGGAAGTTGATCTCGTGCTGGCCGAGGTTGCACTCGCCCTTCGAGTTCTCGACCTCCATCCCCGCCGCCGCCATCTCGTTGCGGATCCGCCGGATCAGCGGCTCGACCCGCGAGGTCCCCAGCAGCGAGTAGTCGATGTTGTAGAGGTTGGCCGGCTCGAGCTCGTGGAACCCCTTGCGCCAGGCCTCCTCGTAGGTGTCGCGGAAGACGATGAACTCGAGCTCGGTGGCGGCGTTGGCGGTCATCCCCCGCTCCTGCAGGCGGCCCAGCTGGCGGCGCAGGATCTGCCGCGGCGAGGCGACGACTTCGCGGCCGTCGTGCCACTGCAGGTCGGCCATCACCATCGCCGTCGCCGGCAGCCACGGGACCATCCGCAGCGTCTCCAGGTCCGGGACCATCTCGAAGTCGCCGTAGCCGGTGTCCCAGGAGCTCATCGCGTAGCCGCCGACCGTTTCCATGTCGACGTCGACCGCGAGCAGGTAGTTGCAGCCCTCCGCCCCGTGCTCGAGGACGTCGCCGAGGAAGTGCGAGGCGGTCAGTCGCTTGCCCTGCAGCCGCCCCTCCATGTCGGCGATCGCGAGCAGCACGGTGTCGACCGTGCCGTCCGCGACCGCCTCTTTCAGCTCCTCGACGGTCATGCCGGGAACGTTACGCCGCGGGGGTCGTGGGCGAGCCGCTCACGGCCGGGCGGGCCCGACCTCGGGCTCGGGCCCGAGCGCTTCCTCGATTTCGATCTCCCGCACCTGCCCGGTGAAGTGCTTGCGGGCCGTCGTCATCCAGCCGATCCAGGCCAGCAGGATCACCACTCCCACCGTCAGCGGCGCGTAGTTGAACGCCTCCCAGCTGAATTCGTCATTCCAGGGAACGGCGAGCGGCGTGAACGGGAGGCAGAAGATGATCGTGATCAGGCCGACCCAGAAGGTGGCAAACGCGTTCATCCACTTGTACTTGCGGCCGTTGTTCCAGGGGCCGGGCTCGAAGTCGTCCCCTTTGCGCCAGCGCAGGAAGATCGGGATCACGTAGGCGATGTAGAGGCCGATGACGGTGATCGAGACCACCGCGAAGAAGGCGAAGGGCACGTTTTCGCCGTTCCCCTTCAGCGCCGGCAGGGTGATCAGCAGCGCCGCCGTCGCCATCGCCAGGACGGCGTAGATCGGCACCCGCTCCGAGTTGACCCGGGAGATTTTCGACGAGGCCCGTTTGCCGAACCCGTTGTCGCGCGAGAACGCGTAACACATGCGCGAGGCGCTGGTCAGGCAGGCGGCTCCGCAGAAGAGCTGGCCGACGACGGAGATGATGAGGACGAACTTGCCCCAACCGGAGCCCAGCGCTTCGACGAGCAGGGTCGGCGCGAAGCCGAGCGCTTCGTTGGCGCCGTCGACGTTGGTGACCGCGAAGGTGATCGCCAGCAGCACGATCCAGCCGATCAGCGCCGAGTAGAAGATCGACTTCCAGACGCCCTTCGCCGCCGATTCGGAGGCCCCGTGGGTCTCCTCGGAGATATGCGCCGAGGCGTCGAAGCCGGTGATCGTGTACTGGGTCAGCAGGAATCCGAGCGGGAGAACGTAGAACCAGTACATCCCTTCGCTGAAGCCGCTGTTGTTGATCCGATGGCCGAAGACGAAGCTGAAGCTCTGGTGGCCGTCGGGAACGACGATGAGGACGATGACGATCGCCGCCACCCCGATCACGTGCCACCAGACCGAGACGCTGTTGACCAGCGAGAGCATGTGCGTTCGGCGGACGTTCACCGCCGTGTGGACCATGAGGATCAGCGCGAAGAGAAGGAAGACCTCGCTGAGGATGTGCGCTTCGTCGCCGAAGTTGACCCCGAGCAGGTTGACTTCGTAGAGGCCGAGGACGACGTTGAGGAAGGTCGCGCAGGCGTAGTCGACCGAGGCGACGACAGCGACCAGGCCGATCAGGTTGAACCAGCCGGTGAACCAGGCCCAGACCGGGCCGCCGAGACGGCCGGACCACCAGTAGATCCCGCCCGCGGTCGGATAGGCGGAGACCAGCTCCGACATGCAGAAGCCGATGATCAGGATCGGGATCGAGATCAGCGGCCAGCCGATCGAGATCGCGATCGGGCCGCCGTTGTTCCACGCCTGCCCGTAGGTGGTGAAGCAGCCGGCGAGGATCGAGATGATCGTGAACGAGATCGCGAAGTTGGAGAACCCGCTCCACGCCCTGTTGAGGGTCTGTTTGTACCCCAGTTCCGCAAGTCGCTGTTCGTCGCGACTCGGTGACGAAACACTGCTCTCCATCAACCTCTCCCTTCCCGAGTTCCCGGCTCTTTGTGAGATAAAAGGTTTGTCGAGCCGACCTATGGCTCCGGTGCGAGCCTAAGTCGGTGCTTGACCCCTGTCAATGGGCAGGTGCAGAATCATCTACCCGCCTCCATGGCATCTCTAGCCGACACCCTGGGACCGATCGCAGCGCGTCTCGGCGAACCCGAAGGCGACCCGGTGCCGCTCGAGGGCGGGATCACCAACCGCAACTACAAGGTGCGGTTCGCCGGCGAGGACGTGGTCGTGCGGCTGCCGGGGAAAGACACCGACCTGCTGGGGATCGACCGCACGGCGGAGCGGGCGGCGGGGGAGCTGGCGGCGCGGGCGGGGATCGGCCCGGAGGTGGTGGCGATGCTCGAAGATCCGCCCTGCCTGGTCACCCGCTTCGTGGTCGGCGAGCCGATGACGGCCGAGGAGCTGCGGGCGCCCGAGGCGGTAACCGAGGTCGCGGCTGCCCTGCGCACCCTGCACGGCTGCAATGAGCAGCTGCCGGTCGCCTTCTCCAGCTTCCGCACGGTCGAGGACTACGCGGCGCGGATCGCCAACCGCGGCGCCGACGTCCCCGCCTCCTACGAGTGGGCCGTCGCGGCAGCGCACCGGATCGAGGCGGCGCTGGTCGGCCCCGAGCACGACCCCGTCCCTTGCCACAACGACCTCCTCTCGGCCAACTTCATCCGCACCCGGCGCGGCATCCGCGTCGTCGACTGGGAGTACGCGGGGATGAACGACCGCTACTTCGACCTCGGCAACTTCGCCGTCAACAACGAGCTCGACGCCGCGGGCGAGGCGGCGCTGCTCGCGGCCTACTTCGAATCGCCGGCCAGCGAGCGGCGACTCGCCGCGCTTCAGCTGATGCGCTTCATGTCCGACTTCCGCGAGGCGATGTGGGGGGCGGTGCAGAGCACGATCTCCGACATCGACTTCGACTTCCGCGACTACTGCGAGAAGCACTTCGAGCGGATGCGCGAGCTCGCGGCCGAGGGGCGGCTGGAGCAGCTGCTGGAAGAAGCCGGCGATGCCGCGGGCTGAGCTGCCCGGCCGCGCCCGCTGCGTGATCATCGGCGGCGGGGTCGGCGGCACCTCGCTCGCCTACCACCTGGCGAAGCTCGGCTGGGACGACGTGATCCTGCTGGAGCGCTCGCAGCTGACCAGCGGCTCGACCTTCCACAGCGCCGGCCTGGTCGGGCAGCTGCGCGGCTCGGTCTCGCTGACGAAGATGATGATGCACTCGGTCGAGCTCTACCGTCGGCTCGCCGACGAGAGCGAGTTCGATCCCGGCTGGGTCGAGTGCGGCGGCATCCGCCTCGCCTCCAGCGAGGAGCGGATGGAGGAGCTGCGCCGCCAGGCCGGCTGGGCGAAGACCTTCGGGCTGCCGCTGGAGCTGATCTCCGCCGCGGAGGCGCAGGAGATGTTCCCGCTGATGTCGACCGACGGGGTGCTCGGCGGCGCCTGGCTGCCGACCGACGGCTACATCGACCCGGCGCAGCTGACCTACGCGCTCGCCGACGGCGCCCGCCAGGGCGGCTGTCGGATCTTCACCTCGACCCGGGTGACGGGAATCGAGGTCCGCGACGGGCGGGTCCGCGGCGTCCGCACCGACAAAGGCGATGTCGAGGCCGAGGTCGTGGTCGACGCCGGCGGCATGTACGCAGCCGAGATCGCCCGCATGGCCGGCGTCCGCGTGCCGCTGATCCCGATGTCCCACCAGTACCTCGTCACCCAACCGCTCGACGCGGTTCGCGAGGCGCGCGAAGCGCTCCCTTCTTTTGCTTCGCATAGCGACGAAAAGGAAGGGCACACTCGCAGTCACCTCCCCACCTTGCGCGATCCTGACCTGCTCGTTTACTACCGCGAGGACGGGGATGGCCTGGTGATGGGTGGGTACGAGCGCCGCAGCGAGCCGGCGTTCCTGCCCGGCGGGCCGGACCGGGTCGAGGCGATCCCGGCCGACTTCAACGGCCGCCTGCTCGAAGAGGACTGGGAGCGCTTCGAGGAGATCACCGAGAACTCGAAGCGGCGAGTCCCGGCGATGGACGAGATCACCGTCACCAAGCTGATCAACGGGCCGGAGGCCTTTACCCCCGACAACGAGTTCTGCCTCGGCGAGACCGAAATCGGGGGCTTTTTCGTCTGCGCCGGCTTCTGCGCCCACGGCCTCGCCGGGGCCGGGGGGATCGGCAAAGTCGTCGCCGAGTGGATCGCCGAGGGCGAGCCGAGCCTCGACCTCTGGCACATGGACATCCGCCGCTTCGGCGCCCAGTACCGCTCCCCCGCCTACACCCACGCGCGGATCAAAGAGACCTACGAGACCTACTACGACATCCGCTACCCCAACCACGAGCGCCGGGCGGGACGGCCGCTGCGGGTCTCGCCGGCGAACCTCTGGCACCGCGAGCACGGGGCGGCTTTCGGCGAGAAGTCCGGCTGGGAGCGAGTCAACTGGTACGACGCGAACGCCGCCGCCGGCGATGAGGCTTTGCGGCCGCGCGGCTGGGCCGGGCAGAACTGGTCGCCGGCGATCGGCGCCGAGCACCGTGCCGCCCGCGAGGCGGTCGCCCTCTTCGACGAGAGCTCCTTCGCCAAGCTCGAGATCGAGGGGCCGGGCGCGGCCGCTTTCCTCGAAGGCCTCTGCGACAACCGCGTCGCCCGCGGCATCGGCCAGATCGCCTACACGCAGATGCTGAACCGGCGCGGCGGCATCGAGTGCGACTTCACCGTCGCCCGGCTCGGCGAGGAGCGCTTCGGGATCGTCACCGGAACCGCCTTCGGCAACCACGACCGCGAGTGGATGCGCCGCCACCTCCCCGCCGACGGCGGTATGCGGGTCAGCGACGTCACCTCGCAGTGGGCCTGCTTCGGGATCTGGGGCCCGCGCGCCCGCGACGTCCTCCGGCCGCTCACCCCGCAGGATCTCGGCAACGAGGCCTTCCCGTATATGTCGCTGCGGGAGACGACGGTCGGCAACGTGCCGGTGCGGATGCTGCGGGTGACCTACGTCGGCGAGCTCGGCTGGGAGATCTACTGCCCGACCGAGTACGGCCTCGGGCTCTGGCGGGCGCTCTGGGAGGCGGGCCAACCGCACGGCATCGTCGCCGGCGGCTACCGGGCGATCGACAGCCTCCGCCTCGAGAAGGGCTACCGCGTCTGGGGCGCCGACATCACTCCCGACGAGACCCCCTACGAGGGTGGCGTCGGTTTCTGCGTCAAGCTCGACAAGGAGGGCGGCTTCGTCGGCCGCGAGGCGCTGGCGGCGGCGAAGGAGCGGGGGCCCCGCTCGCGCCTTTGCTGCCTGACCCTGGAGGACCCGCGCTCAATTGCCCTCGGCAACGAGCCGGTGCGGGTCGGCGGCGAGATCGTCGGCCGGGTCACCACCGGCGGTTACGGCTACACGGTCGAGCGCTCGATCGCCTACGCCTACTTGCCCCCGCAGCGCAGCGAGCCCGGGACCGCAGTCGAGGTCGAGATCTTCGGCCGCTGGGTCGCGGGCGAGGTCGCCGCCGAGCCGCTTTTCGATCCCGAGGGCGAGCGCGTCCGCGCCTAGACGCCGGTCGACTCGAGCCGCAGCGGCGCCGGCAGCAGTCCGGCGAGGATGTGCTCGGTGCCCTCGGTGTGCTCGCGCATCTGCCGCACCGCCCGCGACCCGTCGCCCTTGCGCAGCGCCTTGACCAGGCGGCCGTGCTGCTCGTTGGAGATCGCCAGGACCTCGGCCGGGTGGGCGATCAGCGCGATCAGGTCGCTCATCTGCGCCTCGACGTCGGTCATCGCGCTCAGCAGCCGCGGCGACTGCGCCGCCTCGGCGATCCCGATGTGGAAGCGGATGTCGGTGCGCCGGTACTCCTCGAAGTTCTCGAGCTCGTCGTCCATCTTCGCCACCAGCTCGTCGAGCCGGTCGAACTGCGCCTCGGTCCCTCGCTCGGCAGCCAGCATCGCCGCCCCCGACTCGATCGCCACCCGGTAGTCGAGCACCGCCCAAGCGCCATGGTCGAGCGGCTCCTCGGAATGCTCGCTGAGCGGCGGCTCCTCGGCGACGAACGTCCCCCCGGTCCGCCCCCGCTGAGAAACCAGGTGCCCGCTCTGCACCAGCGCCGTCAGCGCCTGCCGCAAGGTCGAGCGCGAGATCCGCAACCGCCGCGCCAGCTCTCGCTCCGGCGGTAGCCTGCTGCCCGGCGCCAGCAACCCCAACCGGATCGCGCTCCCCAACCGCTCCACCGTCTCCTCGAAAGTGCTCGCCGGCCGCACCGGCATGAACACAGCCTCGAGCGCCGCGTCCCTCTCCATGCCAGGAACCGTACCGCCGATCAGAGGCAGCCGCTAGGAATCCAGGGCCTCTCGGAAAAGGTCTACAGGTGAGCGGCCCTCTTTCTCAGCGCGTGCTCTCAGCGCCTCCAGTTCGGATGAGGAGAGCGGGAACGGGATTCCGGACCGATCACCATTCTCAGCAGAGAGAAGGAGGGGGATCACTCGCCACCGCACACGATCGGTTAGATCGACGTCTTCGCTTTCGAATTCGGTGGCCCACTGCTCGGCAAGCTCCTCCGTGATGACCGTTCCCGATGGGGTCACCCCGAGAACTTCGTCGGCAGCCTCTTTCCCCTCCTCAGCCACGTCACCAAAGTAGCGCCAGACCTGCATTCGCATCATTAGAGATCGACTGTCGATTTCTCCCCGGCCCGTTCGTCGTTGCGGTAGAAGGGCACGGAAGGGCCGGGCTCGACAACGAAGGAGGAAGACATGGGGAAGATCGTCGTTACGGAGTTCATCTCGCTGGACGGGGTGGTCGAGGACCCGGGCGGGGCCGAGGACTACCGCCACGGCGGCTGGGCCTTCGGGGTCGAGCGCGGCGAGGAGGGGGACAAGTTCAAGCTCGAAGAGCTGCAGGAGGCCGAGGCCCAGCTGCTCGGCCGCGTCACCTACGAAGGCTTCGCCGCCGCCTGGCCGGAGAGGGAAGACGAGGCCGGCTTCGCGACGAAGATGAACGAGATGCCGAAGTACGTCGTCTCCTCCACCCTCGAGCGGGCCGACTGGCAGAGCACCACCATCCTCAGCGGCGACCCCGCCGACTCCATCCCCACCCTGAAGGACCAGGTCGACGGCGTCATCCTCGTCGCCGGCAGCGTCGCCCTGGTCCACTCCCTGATCGAAAACGACCTGGTCGACGAGCTCCGCCTGATGGTCTTCCCCCTCCTCCTCGGCCAAGGCAAGCGCCTCTTCCCCGAGGGCAAGGCCAAGCACCGCCTCGAGCTGGCCGAGTCGAAGATCGTCGGCGACGGCATCTCGCTGGTCCGATACGAACGGGCTTAGGCCGCCTAGGTCTCGCGGGCTTCGCGCAAGCGCTGCAGGTCCGCGAGATCCTCCGGCCTTCCTGCCAACTCCTTCAGGCGAATCAGGTCGCTGTAGGCAACGACCTTCACAGACAGATCTCCGATCGAGTCCTCGATCGCCGCGGGAGATAGCTCTTCCCACAGCGGGTGGTCGCCGATCCACTGCATGATGTCGAGGCGACCGAGGCGGGTTGCGAGCACCCAGTTGCCGCCTAACTCCAGCGCACCTGGTTCCATGGGATCCGGCATCTCACCCTCCGAGAACTCGTCTGCTCCCTCAACCTGCGCGTCGAGTTTCTTCAGGACCGCCGCCAGACGAGCGAGATTGTCGTCATCGGTGGCAGGGACCACGTCGACGTCCTTGGTCGCGCGAACATGGCCGTGGTAACCGACAGCGACCCCGCCGATCAGCAGGAACTCGACCTCCCCCTCCACGAGCTCGCGGAGGATTGCTTGGATATCGAGCTCAGGCACCGCGACGGCGCCGGCCAGCCTCGGCCACCCGGGACATGAAGCGCGAAAGCTCAAAGACCTGTTCAACCCGCTGAGCCGGCGTCAGCTCTCGGAAATCACGTTGCAGCGAAGCTCTCTCGGCAGTTCCCTCCGGCGTCCAATTGCCAGTCCTTGCAGCCTTTTTCATTACCTCATGGTACTTCCCGAGACGCCGGGTGGTGAAAGGCTTTGGGCCCTACGGCTGCGGCTGTTCGAAGGTGTGCTGGTACTGCGTGGAGGGGCCGCCGCCGTAGATCGGCTCGAAGGGAGCCTGCTGCTTGCAGGGCGGGGCGCTGATTTCCGAGGTGCTGGACTTGGTGGCAAAGGCGAAGTTCTTGATCTGTTCGAAGAGGGATTTCGCGTTATCGGCCTGTGAGGATTTTTCGGTTGCGATGACGCGTTCTTCGAAGCTTTTGCTCTTTGCGGATTCGGGGTTGAGCCTGGCGGTGATGCCGGTGGTGCACTGCCTGGTATCGAAGCTCGGCAGGCCGTCGACGAGGCCTTCGGCCCACTTCGGCGGGCTGTAGGGGCTGTTGCGGTTGATCGAGAGGCGGCGCGGATACACCGACAGGGTTTCCGGGTTCAAGCCGCCGACCACGCGGAGGTAGTTGGGGTGGCCCGTTTCCGTCAATTCGCCGTGGAGGGTTGCGGCGACGTTGCCGAAGAAGGCGGAGAGGTCGCTGCGGTAGAGCTTCAGCCCGACCAGGATCGGGTTGAGGTTGCGGACGAAGGGTTCGGCCGCCCGCAGCAGCGGCGGGAATTCGTCGCGGAAAAGTTTGCGGAAGGCGGCGAAGCCGCTGGGGGCCAGTTTGATCACCGGGCCGAGGCCTTCGAACAGGGCCTTCGATTCCGGCGCCAGCTTCGAGAGGGCGATCAGGGTCGGCGAGAGTTCTTCGGCCGCCGGCACCAGCTGCTTCATCAGCGGGTCGGCGTTTTCGGAGAAGCCCTTGAGGCGGTTGAAGGTCAGCTGCGACTCGTCGAGGAAGGTCGGGAAGGCGCGGAAGAGGGCTTCGATGTCCTGGTTGCGCTGGGCCGTGGTCGAGAAGACGGCGTTCGAGCTGCGGATCAGGTTCGCCAGCTCGCCGTTCTGGCCGCGCAGCGACTGGAAGGTGGTGGCACCGTTGCGGAACAGCTGCCCGACCGCGAGGCGCTGGCTGTCCAGCACGCGGAAGAGTTTGTCGAGTTCGGTGAAGGTCGGTTCGATGCTGCCGAGGGCGTAGGAGAGGTTCTGACCGTTGCCGCCGATCGCCAGCGCCGACTGCTGCATCCATTCCTGGAAGGCGGCGCGAGTGCGGCCGTTGAAGGTGCGGAAGATCTCGTCGAGCTGGACCGATTCAGCGACGTTGGCCTCCGGCAGGGTGCCGCCGTCTTCCAGCTCTGGGCCCTCGCGAGAACCGGGCGTGAGTTCGATGTAGGTCTCCCCCAGCAGGGTCTTGGTGCGCAGGATCGCCCGCGTCGACTCCGGCAGTGGCGCGTAGCGGTCGTCGATCGCCGCCGTCGCCAGCGCCTGCTTGCCGTTGGGCGCCAGCTCGATGCTCTGGACTTTGCCGACGTTGACGCCGGAGATGCGGACGTCGGACTGTTCGGCGAGCTGCGTCGCCTCCTTGAAGGGGACCTTGACCTCGTAGGTCTTGGCCCGGAACGGCGTCGGGCCGCCGAAGGTGACCCAGAGGAAGAGCAGGATCCCGAAGCAGGACAGCGCGAAGCCGGTGATCACGAGGAGCTGGGTGGTGCTGGGGGCGCGCTTACTCATCCTGAGCCGTTCGGGTTGGCGGTGTAGACGCAGGTGTTGCCGGGTTCAGCGGTTTTGAACGGAACCGTGATCTCGGTCTTTCGCGGTATCTGCAGCGTCTCCAGCAGCGTTTCGAGGAACGGCTGACCGAGCAGAGCTTGATTTTTTGCGGCGCCGTAACCGAGGTCCGCACCGGTGCAGGAGATCAACACGAGGCCGCGGAGGATCGGCCCGCCGGCGTCTTCGGTGTTGAAGGAGGCGTTGAAGTCGTGGTTCAGCCAGGGCAGGTAGAAGAGGTAGCTCTCCTTGCCCTTCGGCTTGTAGGAGAGCTCGTTGAGGAAGGAGTTGAAGCCGGTCAGCGAGTTGCCGAAGCTGCGCACCGTCTTTTCGAACGGTTCAGCGGCTTCGGCGCTATGGGTGAGGACCGGCCGGACTTCACGCGAGAAGGGGCGGATCTGGTCGCGGATCGGCGCCGTCGTTTCGGCGAACAGCTTCTCGGTCGCGCGGAAGGCCGGGGTCAGCGCCTGGGCCTGCGGGATCAGCTTTACCAGGGTCGGGTAGGCGACCTGGGAGAAGCGGTTGGAGCTGGCGAGGCCGGCTTTCGCCGCTTCCAGCGAGGCGGGGAATTCCCGGAACGCCTCCTGCACCGATTCCTGCTGGTTGGCGAAGTTGCCGAGCGCGTCCTTCGAGGAGGTGACGAAGCGCTTGACCGAATCTTCGCGGCGGGCGAGTTCGGTGGTCAGCAGGTTGAAGTCGTGGATCGTCCGCGCCAGGGCGACGTGCCGCGCCGCCACCGCTTTGTTCAGCTTGGCGACGTAGTGGACGAAGGGGCCGAAGCGGCGGAAGGCGTTGCCGAGCTGCTTGCCGCGGCCACCGATTCCCTGCGCGCCGCCGGCGACCAGCAGCTGCAGGTACTGCCGGGTGTCGGCGTCGAGCGTGTTCAGGAAGGCGTCGAGGTTGGTGTTCGGTTCGGTCTGGGCGAGAGTGAATTCGGCGCCGTCTTCGACCTGGCCCTTTTCGGTCCCGGGTTCGACCTCGACGACCATGTCGTTGAGGTTGGTTTTCGGCCGCAGCAGGAAGCTGGCGTCGGGGTGGATCAGCTGCATGTACTTGGGCTCGATGTCCATGCCCACCACCGCGTGGCCATTCTCGAGGTCGACCGAGGTGACCTTGCCGATCTGAATGCCGGCGACGTCAACTGCCTGCCCCTGACCGGGGGTCACCGCCTGCGCGGTCGAGAACTGGGCCGAGATGTGTTCGAATTCTTCGCCGACGAACGGCAGCCAGGCCGGCAGCGAGGCTTTCTGCTGGGTGAAGATCCCGAGCATCATCACGATCCCGGCGATCGCGAGGACGATGATCGCGATCGTGTCCTTGCGGCGGCCGCGGGCCTGCCGGGAGAGCCAGGCGCGGAAGTGGGTGAAGCGGCTGACGTTTTCGGGCGGCTGGCTCATGGCTGAGCTCCCGCAACGGAGGGCGAGGCGGGGCCGACCTGGCCCAGCGGGCCGTTGACGTCGGGAACCGGGTTCGTGTAGCAACGGACGTCGGGCTTCAGGGGCGGCTTGCCGCCGAGGCGGGGCTGGGTTCCCTGCGGCTCTTCGATCGTGTGGGCGTAGTTGGTCTGGTCGCTCAGGGTCGCTTTGTTGCCGTACGGGTTCGGTTCGCCGACCAGCACCGGGCCGCCGCCGGCCTGCGCTCGCGCGTAGGGGCCGTTGCCGTCGAAGTTCTGGGTCATCCCGGCGAAGTTGACGAGGGTGTAGAGGAACTCGCGGTAGTTGGGGCCGCCGGTGCTGAACTTGTCATCGATCACCTGGTTGCCGGTCGGGACCATCACCTTGCTGGTGCAGAGGCTGAGCTGGTTGAGCTGCGGCAGGGTGACCTTCTTGCCGGCGAGCGCGGCGCCGGCCAGGCCCGGGGTCGATTCCTGCAGCAACTCGACGTCGCCGCCGGCCTCCTTGCCGGAGAGCAGCGGGCGGACCTGGGCGAGGAACGGTTTCGAGGCGCTGATCAGGCCCGGCAGCTCGGCCACCGCCGGCCGCAGCTCGATCGCGTAAGTGCGCAGCGGCGGCAGCGTCCGGTTGAGACTGACCAGCGAGGCATGAGTGATGCGCAGGGTCGGCGCCAGCAGCCGCACCGTCGCCGAGAGGTTGGTCGACTGGTTGGCGAGGGCGCCGGTGAAGATGTCGAAGTTCTCGATCAAACCCTGCAGGTCCTGCTGGCGGCTGGCAAGGGCACCGAAGGCGCGGCCCGAGCTCGCGACCAGCTTCGCGAGGTCGCGCTGCTGCGTCCCCAGCAGCGCGTTGGTGACCTGGGCGCTGTAGCGGCCGGCGTCGCCGCCGTACTTGAAGGCGTCGTTGAGCGATTCGGCCCCGGTCCTGCCTTTCACCTCGGGCAACTGGGTCTTGTCTTCGGCGGCGGTCGGTTCGTTGGTCAGCGCTTTCCCGTAGCCCTCGAGGAGGCGGCCGAGATCGGCGCGGACCGGCGATTGCAGGGCGCTGAGGACTTCGTCGATCTGGACCGCGGTGCTGGTGCGGCTGACCGGGATCGTGCCGCCGCTGCCCATCTCCGGCGCGCTGGGGCTGCCGGGGTCGAGTTCGATGAAGAAGTTGCCCTCGAGGAAGATTCGCGGCCGGATCGCGGCGAAGGCGTCGTCATGGATCGGCCGGCCGGAGCCGCTCACGGTGAAGGTGACGGTGGTGTTGTCGCCGTCGCGGCTGGTCGAGATGACTTTGCCGACGTCGACGCCGGCGACCCGGACCGGCGAGTTGGTGGCGATGTTGGCCGAGTTGGAGAAGGTCGCCTTGACCTCGTAGCCGTGGCTGGTGAACGGCACGTGTTTGGTGAAGGCCAGGTAGGGGCCGATCGTGAAGATGAGGATGAAGATGATCGCGATCGTCACGTTGCTCGGCCGCCAGCCGAAGCGACCGCCCTTGGCGGCCTGGGCGCGTCGATCTCGCTCGGGAAGCCGGCTCATTCGCCGCCACTTTCGTTAGTGGTCGTTCCCCACAGCGGCGCTTCGCCGATCTTCAGCTGGCCCGGGATGTATTTCTCGTTGCCCGCTTCGCAGACTTCTTCCTGTCCGGGGGCGGCGGTGCGCGGCAGCGGGTTGTAGTGGAGGTGGTTGGCGCGGTCGCCCGGCTCGTTGGCGGGGGCGCTGGCGAAGGTGCTCTCGCTGTTCGGGCCTTCCGGCGGGCCGTAGGAGATGAACTGGAGCCAGTTGCCGTTGCTGTTGCCCTGGCTCGAGGCGCTGGCAAGGCTGCGGAAGGTCAGGGACCAGTAGTTGCAGACCGTCTGGCTCGGCACGATGTAGGTGAGCGAGGGCTTCAGCACCCGGTTGGTATCGGTGAGCAGCTCGAGGCCGGTCATCGTCCCGGGCGCTTCCTGGAAGTCGACCAGGGCTTCCGCGGTCGGCGGCAGCTGTTCGTTGAGGACCGGGGAGGCGTTGAGGACCGGGATCCCGGCATGGAGCGATTCGGCGATCACCGGTGAGGTCTTGGCCAGCGCCTTCACTCCCGGCCGCAGGGCGGTGAAGAAGCGGCCGGTGTCGCGGAGGAAGGGGCGCAGCGCCGGCAGGTCGGCGTTGACCTCGTCGAGCGTCGGCGGGCTCTTTTCGATCGTTTCCTGGATGTAGGGCCGGGAGACGCGGGCGAAGGCGGCGAAGGTGCGGTCGAGGGCGACGAACATGCTCGCCTGCGTCTCCGCCACCGGCGCCACCGTCGCCGAGAGGTCCTCGAGCGCCCGCCAGAAGCCGGCGAAGTTGGTGCTCGGTTCGACGATCTTGCGCAGCACCGGCTGGCCGTTGACCACGGCGCGGCGGAGGGCGCCGAAGGCTTCGTTCAGCTGCGGGCCGCGACCGGCGAGGGCGTTGCCGAAGCCGGCCAGGTTCTGCCGGATCGCCTTCCGCGTTTCTTCGTCGAACATGTCGAAGAATTCGTCGATGTCGACCGGTTCGGGGTGGGCCGCGGTAACCGGGATCGTTTCGCCGGCTTCGAAGCCCTTCTTCGAGTTCCCCGGCGTGACCTGGAGGAACTTCAACCCCAGCGCCGACTTCGGCCGCACCGTGATCGTCGAATCGACCGGCAGCGGTTCGGCGCTCTGGTCGAGGCTGAGCGAGAGTTCGGCTGCGACCTTGCCGTCGCCGAGGTTGACCGGGACGACCTTCTTGACGACGCCGACGCGGACGCCGCCGATCCGCACCTCGTTGCCTTTGACCAGGGCGTCGGCGTTCGGGACCCGCGCCTTGAGGTTGTAGGTGGAAACGAAGGGGAGGCCGTTGTTGGCGTTGTAAGCGAGGAAGACGGCGACGATGATCACCAGCACGGTGACCGCCCCGACCAGGACCGGGCTACTGGCCACGCCGCTGATGCCGCTGCGATTCCTCATGGGCCCAGGAGGTAGTCGAGGAGCGGCTTGGTGCCGCTTCCGGTTTCAGAGGCTTCGGCCACTTCGGCTTCGCCTTCTTCTTCGTTTGCGCCTTTCGGCGACGTGCTGTCGCTCTGGCCGACGCCGATCGCCGGGCCGGGTTCGACACCGGTGCCGCCGTTCCGTTCTTCGAAGCTTCGCTGCAGCAGGCTGTAGAGCTCGGCCGCGCTGGTGGAGGCTTCTTCGGAGGCGTGGGGCCCGTTGAACCTGGAGCTGCAGCCACCGCCCGAGTACCCGCCCTTACTGGCCCCGTATTCGAGGCAGGTCGAGAGGGTCACACGGGTGCGCCCGAAGTGCCCGTACTGGTCGAAGCCGTTGAGGGCGGCGGTGTTGTTGTAGATCAGCTCGGTAAGACCGTCCCAACCGCCGGTCTTCTTCAGGTTGATCAGCAGCTTCGCCAGTTCCCGCGTCGGCACGACGCCGGACTTCGCCAGCACGCCGGCCTGCTGCACGACCGGGTCGGCCTTGGCGAATTCCGGCCCCGCAGCTTCGGCGGCGTTGCCGAGGCTCTTCAGCGAGACCGTGAACGCTTCGGAGAACGGGGTCAGCGTCCGGGTCGCGTCGGTCAGCGACGGCGCCGCGGTGCCGAAGTCTTCGAACAGCGGCGTGCCGGCGTCGGAGAAGCTCTTCAGGCTGACCATCGTCTTGCGGAATTCGCGCAGGAAGGTGGGGAATTTCTGCAGCGCTTCTTCCAGTTCCGGGCCCTTTTCGGCGCTCGCTTCGGCGGCGGCGCCCGCATTGGTCATGAAGCCGGCGACGTGCTCGCGCTCGCGCGAGAGCGGCCCGAGGATTTCCTCCGAGTTGCTGGCCAGCTGCGCCAGCTGCTTGCGCTGGGCGGAGAGGACGCCGAAGAAGCGGTCGACGTCGCGCAGGACCGGGTTCGCTCGCTTGACCAGGACTTCGATGTCTTCGCCGCGGCCACCGAGCCCGGCGCCGAGTTCGTTGAGGATCAGCCGGAAGCGCTGCGCGTAGGGCAGCGTGTAGATGTCGTTGATCAGGTCGGGGTCGACGCTGGCACCGCTGTTGCCAAGCGGCAGCAGGTACTGCCCCGCGCCCGGCTCCCCGTCGGGGATCTGCTTCAGCGGCGGCGGTGGCTCGCTGCCCGGCGAGCGCGGCAGGGTCGTGCGGCAGTCGATGAACTTCTCGCCGATCAGCGACTGCGGCCGGATCTGGCAGCTGGCGTCCTGGCGGAAGTCCTGGAAGCCGGGATCGGTGATGTTCATGACGATCACCGCCTTGCCGGCCTTCTTCACCGGCTTGCCGTTCTTGTAGGCGACGATGTCGTCGGGCATCGTCACGTTGACCTCTTCGATCGTGCCGACGTTGGCGCCGGCGACCCGCACCTGCTCGCCGGTCACCATGAAGCCGCCGTTGTCGAAGACCGCCCGCACCTCGTAGCCGTCACTCGAATCGTCGCCACCGGCGACCAGCAGAACGACGATGACGACCGCCGCCACCACTGCCGCCGCGAGTATCAGCCGCTTGATCATGGTCCGGGGGGCACGTCGCCGGGGTTGCATTCGGAGGAGTCGACGCTGGCGCCGCCCACCCACGGGTTGGAGCCGTCGGGGGCGGGCTGGGTGGCACCGCCGGGGCAGCGGCGGTGGGTGTGGACGTTTTCGAAGGGATCGAACTGTTCGGATTTCGAGATCGGTTCGAGTTCGGAGCTTTCGCCGTTGTAGCGGAAGAGATTCTGGCCGGAGGTGATCGCCCGGACGTAGTGGCCGTTGCCGTCGTAATAGCCGGCGACCTGGCCGAGCTTGCTGAAGGCGTTGAAGAGATCAGGCGTGTAGGCGCGGATGAAGTTGAGGTTCGGCTGGAAGTCTTCGATCCCCTGTTCGGCGTGCGGGAAGGCGTTGGAGGCGAGGCGCTGGACCTGGGGCAGCGTCGCCAGGAGGTCGCGGGCGTCATTGCCCTTGCCCGGCCGCGAGACGACCAGGCGCAGGTTGTGCGTGAAGGGGACGAGCTTCTGGAACACCGGCCGCAGTTCGGCGAGGAACGGCGCCAGTTCCTTCGTCGCCGGCTTTGCCGTGTCGACCAGAGGTTCGAGGTCGTCGAGGGCGGCGCGGAGGTTGACGAAGGTGGTGTTCGACTGCCGCAGCACCGGCGGCAGCTCGCGCAGGGTGGCGTCGAAGTTTTCGTTCTGGCTGGCGATCGCGTCGAAGGCGGTGGTCGCGTTGGTGACCGCGCTCGAGAGCTGTTCGCCGCGCCCGGCAACCGCAGTGGTCAGCCGGGCCGAGCTGACGATGAAGCGCGAGAGCAGGTTCTGGTCGGCGTTCAGTTCGCGGGCGAAGGCGCCGGCCCGGTTGAGCGCGGTGCCGAAGTACTTGTAGGCGTCGTTGGCTTTTTCGCCCTGGCCGGAGTAGATCGCCGCGTTGCCCTTGATGAAGTTGGCGAGCCCCTGTCGCACCCGCGGCGGGAAGGTGTTGAAGAACTGGTCGATGTCGACCGGGGTGGTAGTCGAGGAGAGGCCGAGCTCGGCGCCGTCATCGAGCGCTGGGTTGCTGTTCGGCCCGGGGCTGATCGAGACGTAGTGGTTGGCGACGCCGGAGAGCGAGGTGGCGCGGATCGTCGCCGTCGTCCCTTCGTGCAGCTCCTGGTCGACTTCGACGTGGACCTCGGCGAGGTTGTCGTCGGTGAGGCCGATGCTTTCGACCGAGCCGACCGGCGAGCCGCCGATCAGCACCTGGTTGTCGGGCACCAGCTGGCCGGCGTTCTGGAACACCAAGGTGTACTTGTGGCCGCCCCCGCCGCTGAAGAAGACGATCGCCAGGACGATCACGGCGACTGCAAGGGCAGCGATCACAGCGATCCGCGCGGGGGTGGTCCCCCGGCTAACCGGTTTGCTCTCCTCGCCTAAAGGTCTTGCAGCCACAAATGGTCGCTTGCTTTCAAGTTCCCCGGTCCCTCCGACCCGGTAGAACGGCCGCTGGATCGTATCCGAGGGCGTCCCTGCCAAGCCCTCACTGAGCAGGGACTTAACTGGAAATCAACGCGTTTTCAGCTGCCCCTAGACCCTGAATCTCGGGATCGCCCGCGCCAGTGGCTTCGGCAGCCACCAGACGCGGTCGCCGAGCAGGAGCATCAGGGCGGGCAGGAGGACGATCCGGACGACGGTCGCGTCGAGGATGACGGCGACGGTGAGGCCGACGCCGAGCTGGCTGACGGTGGCGATCGGGGCGCCGGCAAAGACGATGAAGACGGCCATCATGATCGCCGCCGCGCCGGTGATCACGCCGGCGGTGCGCTCGAGGCCGAAGTTGACCGCGGCGGCGTTGTCCCCGTGGCTGTCGTAGTGCTCGCGCATGCGACTGAGAAGGAAGACCGCGTAGTCGATCGAGAGGCCGAAGACGAGCCCGAAGATCAGAGTCGCCCCGACCGCATCGATGTAGTTGTGCCCGCCGAGCGGCCAGTCCTCGGGGATCTCGGTGAGGACGGTGAGAATGCCGAAGGCGACCCCCACCGTCAGCAGGTTGAGGCCAACCGCGATCGCCGCCAGCGGCAGCGCCCGCAGGATGACGGTCAGCATCAGAAAGGTGGCGATCGTGATCGCCATGACGATCCAGGGGATCCGCTCCCGGGTGACCTTGCTGTAGTCGTTCAACTGAGCGGCGCCGCCGGCGACTCCGGTGGTCAGGCCCGCTTCTTCGGAGAGGGTGGCGGCGTCGTCGTTGAGCTTCTGGTTCAGCCGGATCGAGCCGGGGGTGTTGAAGCTGTAATCCGAGACGACCAGCATCACCGCCGCTTGGCCGCCTTTTTCGAGGTCGATCGTTTCGCCGATCCGCTGGCGGGTTTCCGGCGGCGTCCCGTCGAGCGCCGAGAGGACGAAGTAGCCGGAGTTGAAGAGCCCGGGGGTGGTGTCGGCAACCCGAGTCGCCTGGCGGTTGATCCGGTGCTTGCCTTCCAGGACCTGGACGCTCGCTCCTTCGAGCCCGGTTTCCAGCGGCGCCGATTCTTCGGCCCCGCCGAGCAGGCCGTCGGCCAGCGCTTCGGCGCCGCCGCCGAGCCGGTCGATCCCGCCGACCAGCGCTTCCGCCCCGCCGCTGAGGCGAGAGAGGCCATCGCCGAGCGTTTCCGCCGCCCCCGCCAGCCGTTTGGCGCCGCCCGCGAGGCGGAGGTCAGCGCGGTGGAGCTTTTCCAGGCCTTCGGTCAATTTCGCGGCCCCGTTGCCGACTTTTTCCAGTTCCTTGATCGCCGAGCTCAGGGTGTCGGTGATGTGCTTGGCGTCGTCGGCGTCCTCGAGCAGGCGTTCCTGCAGCGCCGCCAGTTCGGTCGGCAGGCCTTTGTACGGCTCGACCTCGGGCGTGCTCGGCAGCGGGTCGTAGGGGGTGCCGTCGATCGGGTCGGTGCCGGTGACCGCAGCCGTCGCCCGTCGCACCGCTTCCAGCGCCGCCGCATATTCGGGGTCGGTTTTGCCGACCGTCATCGCCTGCAGCTTCGCCAGCGCTTCCTTCAGTTTTTCTTCGGCGACCTTCGCCGGCTCGATCAGTTCCGGCAGCTTTTCGTTGCCGTCGGCTTCGGTCGACTTCTGCAGCTTTTCCGAGCGGCGCAGGGCATTGCTGCGGAGGCCGGGGATGAAGCTGACCTTGAGGGCCAGCTTGATGTTGAGCGCCCCCAGCGCCGCCGTTTCCTGGGCGCTGGCCAGGCGTTCGGCACCCTCGGCGAAGCGGTCGAGTGCCTCGATCGCGCGCTCGCTGCCGTCGGTCGCCCGGCCGAGCCCGTTGGCGATCAGCTGCGCTCCGTTGCCGGCCCGACCCGCCCCCGTCGCCAGTAGCCCGGCGCCGTTGCTCGCTTCGGTAATCCCTTCCCGCAGCTGGCCGACCCCACCGGCGGCGACCGCGAGGCTGCGCCCGAGCCGGCCGAGCTGTTTGACCGGCCCGTAGTTGCCTTTCGAGGAAAGGACGGCGTTGCCGAGTTCCTGGAGGGGTTCGACCCGCTTCGTCGCCCGCTGCGGGCCAATCACCGCCTGCACTCCCGGGGTCTCCGCCAGCTTGTGTTGGAATTCGTTGATCGCGGCGAGGTTCTTGGCGCCGGTGATCGGTCCTTCCCTGGAAACCGCGACGACCTGGAAGGGCGCGTCGAACCCCTGCCCGACCGAGCTGTCGACGAGTTCGGCTTCCTGGCGCGCCGGGTTGTCGGCCGGGAGCTGTTCGGGGCTCGGCGGGCCGGTTTCCAATCCCACCGCCGGCCCGGCCAAGACCAGCAGCAAGAGCCCGATGACGACCGCCGCCAGCCCCGGTTTGCGCAGGGCGGCGCTGACGATGAGCATCAGGCGCGAGCGGCCCCCCTTCGGCGGCCCGCCGATTCGCCAGATGTTGACCCGCGGCCCGACCAGGATCAGGATCGCCGGGCCGCAGACGGTGGCGACGGTGACGCTGAGGATCACCACCATGCAGACGGTCCCCGCCAGCGAGGCGAGCAGAGCCCCGGGCAGCAGGAACAGCGAGACGATCATCGAGAGCAACAGGGTGCTGCCGGCGAACATCACCGTGCGGCCGGCGTGCAGGCGGGTCAGCCGGGCCGCCTCGACCGGCTCTGTCCCCGCCGCCAGCTCCTCGCGGAAGCGCGAGACCAGCAGCAGCGAGTAGTCAACCCCCAGCGCCAGCCCCATCATCGAGCAGACGGTGACGGCGAAGGCGTCGATCTCGAACCAGCCGGTGAAGAAGTAGAGGATGCCGCGCGAGGCGACAACGGTGATCGCGCCGAAGGCAAGCGGGATCACCGCCGCGATCGGCGAGCGGAAGACCAGCAGGAGGATGATCAGCAGGAACGGGAGGGCGAGCAGCTCCGCCCGCCTGGTTGCGTCGATGTTTTCGTCCTGGAGCGCGCGCGAGAGGCTCGCGTAACCGGTCTGGGTCGCGCTGACCGGCGCGTGGATCGTCTCGTCGAGGACCTTCTTCAGGTGCGGCACCGTGTCGTTGACCGCGGTGCGGGTGTCGACGTGGAAGTCGGCGAGGACGAGGGCGCGGTTGGGGCTGGGGCGCAGCCGCCCGACCGAGCCGGTATCCCACGGCGAGAGCGTCGTCACCCGCGGGTCGCGGCGCAGGGCGCGGATCATTTCCGGTCCCTGCCGGTCGACCGCCGCCGGCGGCCCTTGCAGCAGGATCGCGAAGGGGGCCGAAGGCCCGAAGTGATCGCGGAGGAGTTCGTTGCCTTCCAGCGACTTCGTCCCGGGGACGTCGATCGTGGAAGGGTCGAGGCGGCTCTCGGTCCCGGTCCCGATCACCCCGAGAGCGATCAGGAAAACCGCGGCGATCGCAAGAACGGTCTTGGGGTGGCGGAGCAGCAAGGGCTGGTCATGCCCCGCTGGCCTTCTCGGAGACTTCACACGCCTCCTGCCGATCCTCCTTCCCACGGCTGGTAGTTTGGCGGTCAGATCAACGGGAGGGAGGAATTTGTGCGGAAGACTCTGTTAAGGGTGCCTGTACTGGCAGGGGTGATCCTGCTCGTCGCGGCGGCTTCGGCGGCGGCGATCGTCCTGCACGCCTCGAACCTCGTGATTACCACTGATGGCGGATTCACGCCGACGACGTTGCCGAAAAAGGGCTTCGCCCCGATCAAGCTGCACGGCTTCGGCAAAATCGAAAGCGAAGACGGCTCGCCGCCCCCGGTGCTGGAAACGGTGACGATCTGGTTCGACAAGAACGGCAAGGTCGAGACCCGCGGCCTGCCCACCTGCACGCCGGGCAAACTGGCGGCTACGACCACCGCCCAAGCGCGCAAGCTCTGCCCTGGAGCGATCGTCGGCACGGGCTTCGGCAAGGCCGTCGTCGACTTCCCAGAACAGGGCCCGATCCCCGCCTCCTCGCCGATCACCCTCTTCAACGCCAAGCCCAAACACGGCAACCCGGTCGTCCTCGCCCACGCGCACCTGACGGTCCCGGGCCCGACCACCTTCGTCGTCCCGATCGAGATCCAGAAGGTGCACGACGGCCGCTACGGCTTCAAGACCGTCGCCAAAATCCCGAAAATCGCCGGCGGCTACGGGATCCCGCTCTACGCCCGCCTCAGCGTCGGCCGCGAATGGAAGTACAAGGGCAAGACCCTGAGCTACGCCAACGCCGGCTGCCCCGACGGCCGCCTGCAGGCCAAAGGCCAATTCAAATTCAAAGACGGCACCTTCCTGCAAGGTTCCGTGTTCAAACGCTGCAAGGGGAAGTGAGCTGAGAGGACGCACGCGCAAGATCGCCGCTTTCGCCGCCCTGCTGGCGGTCGGCATCTGCGCGAGCGCCTATGCGATCACCGCTGAAATCGGGCCGGTCAAGGTCAGCGCCACCGCGACCCTGAAGCCGCGGGAGCTGCCGGCCCACGGCAATCGCCCGGTCTTCCTCAGCAGCATCACCCGGGTCGCCACGATGGACGGCTCGCCGCCGCCGACCCTGGCGACGCTGCTTTTCCAGCTCGACCGCAACGGCACCATCGACACGGAGGGACTGCCGACCTGCACCGCCGCCAAGCTCGAGGGGACCACTCCCGCGACCGCGCGCAAGCGCTGCGCCGGGGCGCTGGTCGGCAAGGGGACCGGCAAGGCGCGGGTGACGATGCCCGGCCGAGCGCCGTTCACGATCACCTCCCCCCTCTCCTTCTTCAACGGCCCTCCCGACCACGGCCGCCCGACCCTGATCGCCCACGGTTACGAGACGGTGCCGACCCCGCAGGCACTGCTGGTCCCGATCACGATCGAACGGGTGGCGAAGGGGCGCTACGGCTTCCGGGCTGAAGTCCAGCTTCCAGAAATCGCCGGCGGCTTCGGCGCCGCCACCCTGGCCGAAGCGAAGATCGGCGCCATCCGCATGCGCGGCGGCCGCGAAGTTGGCTACATCAACGCCCACTGCGTCGGCGGCCGCCTGCAGGTACAAGGCGGCGCCAAGTTCACCAACGGCGACTACTTCCCGGTGCTCCTCACCTCGCCATGTCACCTGCCAAGGTAGCCCCGGCCCTCCTCCTCCTCCTCGCACTGGCGATCGCGGCGATAGCCGCAGCCTCGGCCTCGGCCGATGAAGCCCTGGTCGAAGTCGACGACATCGTCCTCCGGGCCGACGCCGGCTTCCAGCCGCAGACCCTGCCGAAACGCCGCTTCGCCCCAATCCAGTTCGAGGGCCACATCGACCTCTCCGCCCGCCGTGGCGGCGGACCGCCGCAGCTGCTGCAGGCGCTGATCGACTTCGATCGCGACGGGCGCCTGAGCGTCGCCGGGCTACCGACCTGCGCGCCAGAATCGATTGCTCAACAAGGGACCGCGGAAGCGCGCCAGACCTGCCGTGGCGCCATCGTCGGCACCGGCCACATCGGCGCCGGCATCGCCTCCCCCCTCGGCTCGCTGACCGAGCGGGCGGCGCTGACGATCTTCAACGGCCCGGCCCTCGCGACCGGCCCCAGCGTCGTCCTCCACGCCCGCACCTACCTCCCGGCGCCGGAAACCTACGCGATCCTCGTCCCGATCGAACGCCTCCACGGCGGCTTCCGCTATCGAGCCCGCTTCGAACTGCCCCCCCTGGCCCAAGGCCTCGGCGCCCTCACCCACATCGACGCCAAGATCGGCCGCCGCTACCCCTACAAGGGCCGCCAGCGCAGCTACGTCTCCGCCCGCTGCAGCGACAACATCCTCCAGACCCACGGCCACTTCCTCTTCGCCGACGGCACCGTGATCTCCGGGGCGGTCGAAAAGTACTGCGCTGACAAGTAGCGAGAGGCGGGGTGAGTGGGCCGTGTTGGGCTCGAACCAACGACCTTGAGATTAAGAGTCTCCTGCTCTACCAACTGAGCTAACGGCCCGGGGACCGGCAAGTATAGGAAGGTCGGGCGGCCGGGTGGGGCCAGCCACGGCGGCTATTCGCCCAGGGTCGAGCCGGCGCCGAAGCTGCCGCCAAGCGGGTTCGTCGGCGACTGCAGGGCTTCCGGGTTGCCTTTATTCCCCTTCGCCGCCGCCTTTTCGGCCGCTTCCACTTTCTTGCGTTCGGCCTGGAATTTTTCCGCGTTTTTCTTCACTTCTTCCATCTGTTTGTCGAGCTGTTCGCGTTCGGATTTGGCGCGGGTCAGCTTCGCGGCTTGCGCTTGCGCTGCTTCGGCGGCTTTGTAGTCGCCGGTGAAGTAGGTGTAGAGCGCCAGCGTGCTGAACGAGTTCAGCGTCGGCCGCTGCTTGGCGACGATCTGCTGCGCATCGGTCGCCGCTTCGATGTTCCGCTGCGCTTCACCGTAGCTGCGCGAGCGTTCGGCCAGCGAGAGCAGCGCTGGGGCGACCAGCTGGGCGGTGCCGGCGCTCGGTTCGTCGGTCAGGTCGACGTATTCAGCCCACGAGGAGCTCGCCAGGCGGTACTGCTGCAGAGCATTGTTGAGATCTTCTTCGTCGGGTTCGAGCGAGAGCAGGCTGTTGCCGGCGGTCACCTGGGCCCGCGTCAGCGCCTGCAGCAGCTGAGGGTCTTCCGGGTCTTTCTTCAGTTTCACTTCCAGCCGTTCGGCCTGTTCTTCGTAGGGCTGGGCAGCGTTACCGCCGCTGCTGGAGTTGCTGTTGAAGATTTCCCCGATGTTGACCGGCCCGACGACAAGGAAGAGGCTCGCGCCCATCAGCACGGCGAGGACTGCATAAACGACCTTGACGGCAGTCTTCCGCCGCCCCCTCTGGAGGTCGAAAAGCATCTTGTGCTCGTCCCGCGCCATCCCTCTCCCTCTCGGCTCGCTACTCCTGCGGTGAGGGCGTGGCCATGCCGCTGCCTTCGCGCGGTCTGCCCAACACCCGTGCGAGGACGATACTCAACTCATACAGAACAAGCAGCGGAACCATCTCAATGAGCATCGTCACCGGGTCGACGCCGGGCAGGGCGGCGGCGACGATCGCGATCACCAGATAGGCGTAGCGCCGGTTCTTGCTCAGCTGCTCGACGCTGACAATTCCGAGCCGGGTGACGGCGATGATCGCCAGGGGCAGCTGGAAGATCAAGCCGCAGGCGATCTCGGTCATCGAGAAGAAGCTGTAGTAGTCGCGGGCCCGGATCTGGACGTTGAACTGGTCGTCGTTGAAGTTGAGGAGGAAGTGGACCGCGGCCGGCATGACGACGAAGTAGGCGAAGGCGATCCCGGCGAGGAAGAGGACCGGGAAGAGCAGCAGGATCGGCAGCACCACCTTCTTCTCGGTCGAGCTGAAGGCGGGCAGGATGTAGGCGTAGAGCTGCCAGAGGACAACCGGCAGCGCGAGCACGACGGCGCCGTAGGCGGAGACCGTGAGGGTGGTGGTGAAGGGCTCGGTCACCCCGAAGGTGATCAGCCGATCGTGGTTGCCGGGCAGCGGGTGCTGGGCGATTTCCAGCAGCAAGTGGTTCTGCCAGAAGCAGAGCGCCAAGGCGACGCCGAAGACGATGATGCAGACGATCAGCCGCGAGCGCAGCTCATCGAGGTGCTCGACGAGGGTTAGGCGGTCTTCGTGTGAGACCGCCTTGACGCGAGGAGGCATCCTCGCGCCGCCTCAGCTCGTCTTGTCGCGGATGACCTCCGCCTCGGCCGGGTCGCCGTGGGCCTTGGCCGGCTCGGAAGGCGCAAGACTCGGCTTGTCGTCGTCATCGTCGTGGTTGTGCTCGCCGCTGATCGAGCCTTTGAACTCGCGGATGCCGTTGCCGAGGCTGCGCCCCAGCTCCGGCAGCCGTTTCGGCCCGAAGACCAGCAGGGCGATGACGAGGACGATCGCGATCTCTGGAAGTCCAATGTTTCCTGGCATCTCGTCCATGGTAACGGGGCCGAGGGGGCACCGGATCAGGCTGACGGCAATCTTTAGATCGGGTGCAGCGGGCCCCTGATCACGATGGGCAGGTTCCGGGTATAGCCCCAGGCATGCCAGCGAGAGATTTAAACGGCGCCGTCGCCCTGGTCACCGGCGCCTCCAGCGGAATCGGCGAGGCGACCGCGCGGATGCTGGCCAGCCGCGGCGCCACCGTCGCCATCGCCGCGCGGCGGACCGATCGCCTGGAGAAGCTGGGCGCGGAGATCGCCGACGCCGGCGGGACGGCGCTTGCGGTTGAGCTCGACGTCAGCGATCGCGAGGCGGCGGAGGGAGCGGTCGCCCGCACCGTCGAGGAGCTCGGTCGCCTCGACGTCCTCGTCAACAACGCCGGGGTGATGCTGCTCGGGCCGATGCTCGAGGCTCCGGTTGAGGAATGGCAGCAGATGGTCGAGGTCAACCTGCTGGGGTTGATGTACATGACCAAGGCTGCCGTCCCCCACCTACTCGAGGCGGCCGAAGGCGACCGCGGCGTAGCCGACGTCGTCAACATCTCCTCCGTCGCCGGCCGGATTGCCCGCCGCAATAGCGGCGTCTACAACGCGACCAAGTTCGGGGTCGGCGCCTTCAGCGAGTCGCTGCGCCAGGAGGTGGCCCGCCAGCACGTCCGCGTCTCCCTCGTCGAGCCCGGAGCGGTCGCGACCGAGCTGACCAGCCATAACCGCCCCGAGGTGCTGGAGCAGATCAAGAGCAGGTTCAGCGATATGGAGAGGCTGGAGGCCGAGGACATCGCCGACGCGATCGAGTTCGTGGTGACGCGGCCGCCCCACGTCGCTGTGAATGAGGTCCTAATGCGCCCCACCGAGCAGGAACAGTGATCAGTGGGCCTCAGCTGTAGCGCTGGACTACCCCGTCAGCGACCAGGCTGAGCAGCTGGCGCTGTTCGGGCTCGAATCTGCCGTGCTCGAGCGCTTGCTTGGCGTCGGCCACGAGTTGGAGGGCGCGGGCGCGGACTCGCTCCAAGGCGCCGGTCGCTTCGATCCTTTCGCAGACCACCTCCGCACTCTCGGCGTCCAGCGCGTGCAGGTCCACCTCGCGAATGCTTGGGTCGCTCTTCGCGGCCTCGATCAGCGGCAGGGTGATCGTGCCGTCGAGGAGGTCGGTGCCGCGCGCCTTCCCCGTCCGCTCCGGCGGGCCGCTGACGTCGAGGACATCGTCGAGCAGCTGGAAGGCGAGCCCGATCCCGGCGCCGAACTCGCGCAGCTGCGGCTCGTCGCGGCCGAGCAGGCAGGCGCACTCGAAGAGGCGGGCGGTCTTCAGCCGGCAGCGCTCCAGGTAGCGCTCCTCGCTGACCGCGAGGTCGAAGGCGTCGCGCCGCTGCGCCAGCTCGCCGCGCGCGAGGGCGACCGAGGCGTCGGCGAGCAGAGCGACCGAACGGGCGTCGCCGGCCTCGCCGAGCAGCCCGAAGGCGCGGGAGAAGAGCAGGTCCCCGGTGGCGACGGCGCGGTCGCGGCCCGAGGTGGCGGCGACCGTCGGCAGGCCACGCCGCAGGGGCGCGTCGTCGAGAACGTCGTCGTGGACCAGCGTCGCCATGTGGACGAGCTCGGTCGCGGCGCCGGCGCGTACCGCCTCCTCTTGCCCATCCGGACCGGCGCAGAGCAGGACCAGCATCGGCCGCAGGCGCTTGCCGCCAGCTTCCAGGGTCGCCGCGGCGTCCTCGCCCAGGGTCTCACCGTGGCCGACGACCGCCGCCCGCAGCAGCTCCTCGACTTCGCCGAGCCGGGCCGGCAGCCAGCGGCTGGAGGCATCGAGGACCGCGGTGACGGGCGGTGGGACGGAAGAGGGTCGCGTCACGCCCTGGTGCCGGCGTGGATCGCGATGATCCCCCCGGCCAGCACCGTGTAACGGATCCCCGCGAAGCCGGCGCTATCCATTTTCTCGGCCAGGCCGTGAGGGCTGGGGAAGCTTCGCACCGACTCGGGCAGGTAGGCGTAGGCCTCGGGGTTGCTGGAGAAGGCGCCGAGCTGCGGCACGATCCGGTCGAACCAGAGCGAGAAGAAGACCGAGAGCGGTGGCCGGGTCGGCTGGGTGATCTCGAGGATGACGAGGCGGCCGCCGGGCTTCAGCACCCGCGCCATCTCACGCAGGCCGCGGTCGAGGTCAGCGAGGTTGCGCACGCCAAAGCCGACCGTTACCGCGTCGAAGCGCTCACCGTCGTAGGGCAGCTCGAGCGCGTCGGCCCATTCGAAGCGGACCCCGTCGGCGCTGCGCTCGGCCGCCTTCTCCCGCGCCAGATCGAGCATCGGCTCGGAGAAGTCGCAGCCGACGACGTGGCCGCCGGGAGTCACCAGGTGCGAGAGCTCCAGCGCCAGGTCGCCGGTGCCGCAGCAGACGTCGAGCGCGGAGTCGCCGGGTTGCAGATGGGTCTGCGCCGCCGCCCGCTCGCGCCAGCGGTGGTGGAGGCCGGCGGTCATCACCGAGTTGAGCGCGTCGTAGCGCCCGGCGACCCGGTCGAACATGCGGTTGACCTGGCCGGCGAAGTCCGGCGAATGGCGGTTGTCGTTGATCGTGTCCATGGGATTCGGGTCGAGCGCCCGTCCCTGGCCGCCTGTCTAGTCCAGAGACGAGAGGAAGTCGGCCAGCTGTTCGATCTTCTTCGGCGGCAGTTCGCGGAAGGAGGGCATGATGCCCGGACCGATTTCCACCGATCGAACAATGGCAGCCCGCGGGATCCGGGCGGCGATATGGGTCAGTTCAGGGCCAGGGCCGTTATTGCCGTTCTCCCCCAGCTTGTGGCAGGCCAGGCAGCCCGATCCAGCCACGACCTCCTTGCCTTTCTCATATTGAGGAGGCACCTTCATGTCGATCTCGGTCGGCGAGCCGCCGGTGGCGCCGAGGTAGGTCAGGTAACCCATCGCGATGATCGTCAGGCAGCCGGCGGTCGTGGCGATCGGGCGGCGCTCCGGCCGGCGCTCCGGGCCGCGGTCGTAGAACGGCAGCAGCAGGAGCAGGACCATGCAGATCGTCGGGATGCCGATCGTCGCGATCGGGACCAGCTCCGGCGGCTTGATCACGCGCAGGAGCTCGAAGAGGAAGAAGAAGTACCACTCGGGGCGCGGCACGTAGGTGGTGGTGGTCGGATCGGCCTTCGGCCCCTGCTCGGCGCCGAGGATCAACGACATCGCGATGATCACGGCGACGACGATGCAGGCCATCACCGAGTCCTTCATCACCGCGTAGGGGAAGAACGGCTTCCCCTTCTTCTTCAGAAGCTCGTATTCCTCGAGGTATTCCTGCTTGTCCTGCGGCTTCACGAGGCGGCCCCGTTGGTGCCCTCGCCGGAGGCGGGCGCGCCGTCGACCCGGTTGCCGTTGACGCGACCGTTGCCGTTGCCGTTGGCGCCGGCATCGAGCTGGGCCAGCGGCGAGGCGCCTTTCGGCCGCTCGGCTTTCATCCAGGGCGGCGCCGTCGTCCCGAGCTTGACCACCAGGTACATGTGGGCGCCGATCAGAGCGATGATCGCCCCCGGCACCAACAGCATGTGGATCGCGTAGAAGCGGGAGAGCGTGGTCGCGCCTAGCTCCGGGCCGGCGCGGAGGAAGTCGCTCAGGTACGGGCCCATCACCGGGCCGGTGCCGTTGATGTTGATGCCGACGATCGAGGCCCAGAAGGATCGCTGGTCGAACGGCAGCAGGTAGCCGGTGAAGGCCATCGTCATCGTCAGGATCAGGAGGACGACGCCGATCACCCAGTTCAGCTCGCGCGGGTACTTGTAGGCGCCGAAGAAGAAGGTCCGCCCCATGTGGAGGAAGATCAGGATCACCATCAGGCTCGACCCCCACTTGTGCATGCCGTGCACGAACTGGCCGAGCGGGACGTCGTTGTTGATGTGGGAGATCGAGGCGTAGGCCTGGGTGGCCGAAGGCGTGTAGTACATCGCCAGGAAGACGCCGGTGACGGCCTGGACGACGAAGGCGAAGAGGGTCGCCGAGCCGAGCGTGTAGAACCAGTTGGTCCCCTTGGGCACCTTGCGGTAGAGCATCCCGGTGAGGAAGCCGCTGGCGGCCATCCGCTGGTCGACCCAGCCGAGGGCGTCGATCGGGGCGTCCTTGCCGCGCTCGAGCAGTTTTTCGCCGGCGCTCTGGCGCTCGGGCGGAGCGGTCTTCAGATCGCTGGGGGCCTGGCCCTTGCGGGTGCCGGCGGCACCGGGCTTGCCCGGTTTGCGCAGCGGCGGCGGCACGACCGAGTCCGGGATCTTGGGTTTCGGGAAGCTCGGCATCAGGGCGCGGGGAAGGTGGAGGGCCGCGGCGGGTAGAGGTATTCCCAGATCCCACCGGTGAACTCCCCGGGATCGCGGGCGCGCACCGGCTCGAGCTGGTTGGTGACGCTGTAGCGGGGTCCGATCTCGACCTGGCCCTTGCGGACGCGGGTCTGGAACTGGTCGAGCGGGCGCACCGGCGGGCCGCCGATCCGCTTGCCCTGGAAGTCGTAGACGCCGCCGTGGCAGGGGCAGATGAAGTTGCCGGCGGCCTCGACGAAGCGGACCGGGCAGCCGAGGTGGGCGCAGCGGTTGGAGACGGCGACGAACTTGCCCGATTCTTCGCCCAGTTCCTCCGAGCTTTTGCGGACGTAGGCGGTGGTCTTGCCGGCGTCGCCGATCCCCTCCGTTTCGGTGAAGACGACCTGGCGGTAGGTGTCTTCGACGAAGTCGGAGACGGGGCCGACGGCCTCCCAGCGCTCCTTGCCGCGGTGGAAGATCGGGGCGACCGCGAAGCCTACGGCCGGCAGGATGATCCCGGCGCCGGCGAGCCCGCCAAGCGCCTGGGCGCCGACCGTGAAGGCGCGGCGCCGCGTCATCGACTCGCCCTCGAAATAGCCGGGCGGGTCGGGCTTGGCCCGCTTCTGCATGGGGGGCTCTTGAACCCCGTTTACCTGTTTCCCGTCGTCAGCCAAAGTCGTTCCGCGTAGGGCTTAGAAGCATATTGATTAGGGGCTGTGACTTGCGTCACACTTATCCCTTCTCTGTAGAAGCTGGCGAGCGCGGCCCCGCCGCACCGCAGGAATAGCCGCTTTGCTCCGGGCGGAGCCGCCCGGCAATTGCCAGCGGCCCCGCCCCTCCCGCTAGTTGCTCTTGCTGACTGAGAGCAGCGGCAGCGTGTGCTGCGTGGTTGCGATTTGCACCGGTCTCACCCCCTTTCCCTTTGCTGAGCAAGGGGAAAGAATGGGTAAAAAGCGCTCTACCGGTCGGGGCTACGAAAAGAAGTTCTTGTTGTTTACCTCATTACCGTTCAAGCACCACAAGAGTCTTTGAACGAAAAGGGGTGCGGCCGGATGGGTAAGCGGAGACGACAAGGACCGGAAGAAGTCAGGGCAGGATTGCGAACGCGGTGAAATCGAGTACGTCGATGGCGACGTGGCCAAGGCGATGGCGCACCCGCTGCGTATCCAGATCGTCGCCATGCTGAATCAGCAGGTCATGTCGGCAACGATGATTGCCAAGAAGATCCGCGAGCCGCTTCAGAACGTCGCCTACCACTTCCGGATACTGCGGGAGAAGGGGTTGATCGAGGAGGTCGAATCCCGGCCCGTGCGCGGCTCAACGGAGCACTTCTACCGGGCGACCAAACGAGTTCTGTTCGACGGCAAAGCCTGGGATGACCTGCCGGCGTCGATGAAGGCGCGGGTCAGCAGCCGCATGTTCAGCGACTTCCTGGAAGTGGTCTCCGCCGCCATGCTGGGGGAAACGTTCGACTCCAGCGATGAGCGAGTGAACGTTTGGCTACAGGGGCGCCTGGATGAGCAGGGCTGGGAAGAGGCGGTGCAGGCTCATTGGGTCCTCATCCACGCGATGGAGGAGATCTTCAAGGGTGCCCGGGTGCGGCTCCTGGAAGCCGGGGAACCTGACGGGGGGACCTTCAGCGCCTACGGGCAGTACTTCTTCGAGGCGCCGCCACCCGCGCCCGAAAAGCCGGAGGACGAGGGATGAAGCGCCTACCCTGTGGGTGATGGCAAAGCGCCGCAAGGAGAAGACGCCCAAGGGGCTCGAGGTTCCGGTGCCGACCAAAGGCGAGTTCGACGCGGCTATGAGGAAGGTTGCTCCGCCAGTAAGTCATAGACCCCCTGACGAGAAAGACCGGCCTCCTCGGCAATCCGAGTAACCGGGACCTTCTCCGCCTGAGCCTCGCGGCAGGCTCGCCGCAGCTGCTCGGTCGCCTCCCGTTTGGCCTCGTCGGCTTTCTCCCGCTTGCGCACGGCGGACTGGATGCGGCGGATCGCGGTCGCCTTGCTCATTGCCGCGCTGCTTCCCTGACGAGGGCATGGAACATCGAGCGCTCGCCGTGGAAGCGGTTGTTGTGCCGCCACGCGTACTCGTCTAGGTAGGACTGGAGATATTTCGGCGAGACCTTCTTGTAGGCGCCGCGCATCCCCGTCTTGAGGTTGCCGAAGAAGCCCTCGATGGTGTTCGTGTGGACGTTGCCGACCACGTACTCGCCAGCGGAGTGGTTGATCACGGCATGGGCGAACTCCCGGCGCAGCGGTTTGTAGGCAACCCAATCGTCGGTGAGCATGAGCGCGGCCGGGTCCAGATGCGCCCGCACTTCTCGACTAAGCGGCTCGCCCCGTCGCGACGGGATCACGCGCAGGCGGACCCGCCCGCCGCGCTCGACCATCCCGAGGATCGTCGTTTTCGATTCGCGGAAAGCGGCCTGCTCTTTGCGGGTCGGCAGCTTGCGGCGGGTCTTCCCGCCCCATGCGGTCTCGTCTATCTCGACTTCGCCTTTTAGCTTCGGCGCCGCCTCGTCCTCGCACATCAGCTCGGTCCTGATCTTGTTGAACATGCGCCAAGCCGTCTTGTAATGGACGCCCAGCTCGCGCTCTAGCTGCTTGGCGGAGATTCCGCAGCGAGTGCTCGTCATGAGGTGCATCGCATAGAACCAAAGGCGCAGCGAGGTTGAGGACCGATGGAAGATGGTCCCGGCCGTGGGATGCAGATGGTGTCCGCAGGCCGTGCAGGTCCAAGACTGGCGCTGCTGCTTCGTGGCGTAGCGCTTGAAGGCGGTCACCCGCTCGCACTTCGGGCACTCGGCGTGCTCCCCATCGGCGGCGTGTCGCGTCCGCCACAGGTACTCAAGGCAGGCGTTGTCGTCGGGGAACTCGGCAAGGAACTCGTGGACCGAGTAGTCCGAGGTCGAGGACTTCGCCCGGATCGGCTTGTGACGGTTGGCCGGCGGCATGTGTCAACACTACTTGACGCTGTGGCCGTTTGTCAAGTGGACTTGACAACCAGCTCCCACCGGTGGGAGGACCCTGCCCCACCGGTGAAAGGTTTTGTATCCACCGGTGGAAACGTTCTGTACCCACCGGTGGGAACTACTTGTCTACCACCGGTGTCTACGAGGGAGGGTCCTCGTCCAAGTCCCAGAGGGTCTCGCGAGCGGCTGGTTTCCGCCATGCCGCCTTGTTTCCGAATTTGTCTGGCACCCTCTCCAAGTGCCCGGCTTTCTGAAGCCGCTTGAACACCTCCTTCATCGTGTTCTCAGACCCGGTCCCCGTTAGCTCCCGAGCGATGCTGTTGGTGATCTCCTCGTGGGTCTCCAGGTACTTCATGACCAGCTCGTGGGACCGAGCGAGCGGCGCGTGGCCCAGGATCACGACGAAGGAGTTGCCGGTGTTCCTGAAGGTCGGCTCTTTGAGCTTCGCCTCCTTCATCTTGTCGAACACCGTGTTCAGACCCTCCCCGATGTCCTTGTTGGGCGGGTCGGGATAGAGGTTGAGAAGGCGCGTGATCGTGCGATTCCGCGCCACGCGCTCGGTCAAGAGGTTCTCGATGGTCATGTGCCCGGGCAAAACGCCCGGACTCCGAACCTCGACCCGGTTGTCGAAGATCAAGATGTGGATGTCGTCGGAGATGTTGTAGTCGCGGTGGATTACCGCATTTACAACGATCTCCTTCAGCGCCTCCGGTGGATAGCTAACCGGAACAAGGTCGCCATCGACCTCCATGCTTGGAACGGATTCGATGATCTCCGTGACGATCCGGAGAGCCTCCTCAATCTGCCAATAAGCCGGGCCTTCGACCGTGATCGGCGTGCCATCTAGATGCTCCCGTTTTCCGGCCTTCTCGCTGGTCTGGTAGCGAGCGATCTTGATCGCGCACTTCTTCGGAATCACCGATGGCGGATTGGACGCGTAGAGCACCGCGCTTGCGACCGTCGCCTGCCCCTGCTCATCAGCAAGCCGCAGCTTGTGGATGAAGGCATGGGGATCGGTCGCGGGGCTGTAGGAGTGGAGAAAAGATTGAAGCTCCTCTTCTTTCGCCAAGTCGTCAGCGGAAAGCTTGGAGAGTCCCTGGTCCTCGTAGGAGCTAGCCCCCTTGGAGAGGGCCAAGTCGATTGCCTCTTTCCGGTTGAGCGTGCGGCTGGCCGCCCCTTCTCGCAGCCGGGTCTCGCCAGCGGCCGTTTCGTGGACCGCGTCGCTCTTTTGAATCGTCACCAACGCAACCAGCCCCTGCTCCGGATGGCCCTCGATTTCCAGCCACTCGATCACGTAGGGAACTGCTGGCTTGATGTCTTGGACGAGGGTCGGGTGAATGTGGTTGCCGTCCTCCTCGTAGGAGAATCCCTGCCACCGATCCAGCCCTTCTAAGCCGGTCTTCCGGTCCTCGATACCAACCGCAAACTCGCCGCCTTCTGCGTTGGCAAATGCACAGGCGATCTTCTGGAGCGAGGCGCCCTTCGCTTTGGCGCTTTTGTCATCCCAGAGATGGTTCTCTCGACGCCCGAGGATCTCCAGCGCCTCCTGTTCCGAGATCGCTCGCGCCACCGCTGGAGCATTTTATTGCGGGCCTACGATCTTCGACTAACGGCGCCGCTTATACAGAGAAGGGACATGTGTGACTTGCGTCACAGAAGGCCGAACTGTGCAGAAGTTGTGCCCTGGGCTCGGCATGGCCCGCTTGAACGCCCTCACCTAGCATCCCTGCGGGCCTGGTTCAGCCGGATACATAGCTTCGCGCGACTGATTTTGAGGTCCCGCTGCAAACAGCGGAAAATGGGGTCGTCATCCCAGATCTCCCGCCATTCGGGATTTACGGGAATCGGTTTGCAACCTGCCTTCCTGAAGATGAGGAAGGCCTCCTCCTCTTCGAAGGCGGGCAGATAGCCCGCGTCCCGCACCACTTGCTCGATGTCTAATCCGGAAAACGGCCCTCGGTACGCGCGGCGCGCATCTTTGACGCGTTGCACCAGCCCGCGACCGTTCGCACCGCTCGCCACGACACGCGCTGCCTAGTGAGCGAGTCGCTGGGCTTCGTGATCGATAGTAGGCACGAAGGTCAGGCCGCCCAAGCGAGACAGGGAGGGCTTGACCTTCCGCGAAGCTTTCGCTCGCGCGCGGAGGTACCAGGATTGGAGCCGGATACGGATAGGAGCGGGTTTCGTCGCCTCCTTGTACGACCGACCTTCCGAAAAGGACACGGCGAGATACCTGATCAGTATTTCCGTCACGTCCTGGATCGCCTCGTCCGCCGTATCTCCGGAGCCGGCGATCCCAAACTTCACACAGTGGGCGTAGAAGCGGCCGCGGCTAGATGAGATCAGCGCAGGGGTGGCTTCCTCGTCGACCCATTCGAGTAACTCTGCGTCCGAAAGGCTCTGTCCGTTCACGGTGGAGCGTATGCCGGTGGCGGCCATGAGGGGGAAGCTAGCAGTCAAAACGGCTCCTAAAAAGTCTGGCGTCCGGTTGATCTACTAGGAGGCGCGAGATCAGCCTTCATCGGATCCAGCGATCTGCGCGGCGGCAGACCGCCAGAGGGCAGGGATCCGGCCGAGGTCCCCTTCGGCCTGGAGCCGGGCACAGGTGCTGATCAGGTCGGAGAGGATGGCTACGGCGCGGGTGTCACCGAGGGCGGCGAGGCGGTCGAGGCCGAGGGCGTAGAGGTAGTCACCGGCGAGCAGGGCGAGGTCGGAGTCGTGGCCGGCGAGGAGGCGGGGCTGCTCGTAGTGGAGGAGGTAGCCCTCACGAACTGCCTCGATGACGAGCGCGTGCTCGCCGCCGCCCGCCAGCTCGCCAAGCTGCGAGGGCTCCGCGGGGTCGACGACATGCGGGGCGATCGGCGTGTCCTCGCCGCGGAGCTGATCCGCGAGCGCCTGCAGGGCGCTGTCGCCAAACTCGTGGTTCCTTTCGGTCGACATACGTCCGTAACGAACCACGACTTAGGCGAGGGCCTCTTCGAGAGCTTCGGCGACAGCCGCCAGCGTCTGATCGATCGTCGCCTCGTCGTGGGCAAGGGAGACGAACCAGGCCTCGTACTGGGCCGGGGGCGGGTAGATGCCGCGCTCGAGCAGGGCACGGCAGAGACGGGCGTGGGCCTCGGTGTCAGAGGCGGCCGCGGTGGCAAAGTCGACCACCGGGACCGGGCTGAAGAAGAGGGTGACGAGCCCCGGGGCCGAGGCGACCTGCAGCGGCCGGTCGGCTGCCAGCCGCTCGAAGCCGCGCGCCAGCCGTTCGGTCAGCTCGCCGAGGCGGGCGTAGGCAGCGGCGTCTAGCTGCTCCAGCGTCGCCAGCCCGGCGGCAACCGCGAGCGGGTTCCCGGAGAGCGTGCCCGCCTGGTAGACGTCGCCGGCGGGGGCAATCCGTTCCATCTGCTCGCGAGGGCCGCCGTAGGCGGCGGCGGGGAGGCCGCCGCCGATCACCTTCCCCATCACCGTCAGGTCCGGTTCGACGCCGAGCAGTTCCTGCGCCCCGCCGCGGGCAACGCGGAAGCCGGTGATCACCTCGTCGAAGACGAGCAGCGCGCCCGCCTCCCGGGTCGCCTCGCGGAGGAACTCGAGGAAGCCCTCGGCCGGCGGCACCACGCCCATGTTCGCCGCGATCGGCTCGGCCAGCAGCGCCGCCACCTCGTGCTCGGCGAGCGCCTGGCTGACCGCATCGGGGTCGTTCCACGGCACCACCACGGTCGCCGCCGCCTGCGCCGCGGTCACCCCGGGGCTCCCCGGCACCCCCAGCGTCGCCATCCCCGAGCCGGCATCGGCGAGCAGCCCGTCACTGTGGCCGTGGTAGGCGCCGGCGAACTTGATCACGACCTCGCGCCCGGTGATCGCCCGCGCCAGACGGACCGCGCTCATCGCCGCCTCGGTCCCGGAGCTGGTCATCCGCACCATCTCCACGTAGGGCATCCGCGCCGCCACCTCCTCGGCGAGCTGGACCTCCGCCAGGGTCGCGGCGCCGAAGCTGGTTCCTCGCTTGGCGGCCTCGATCACCGCCGAGACCACCGCCGGCTCGGCGTGGCCGAGGATCATCGGCCCCCAAGAGCCGATCCAGTCGATGTAGCGATTGCCCTCGACGTCGAAGAGCCAGCAGCCTTCGGCGCGGTCGATGAAGAGCGGGTCGCGGCCGATCTGGCGCATCGCCCGGACCGGCGAGTTCACCCCTCCAGGAAGTACCTGCTGCGCACGCTCGAAGTGGTCGCTCACGGCTGCGCCGCCCGCGTCAGGAATGTTCCGCTTCCCAGCGGGCGTAGCCCTCGGTGAAGTAGTGGAGGCGGATCTTCTTGTACTCGGTCGAGGAGTAGAGGGTGGCGCGGTCGTCTGGCCCGATCCCGCACTCGGCGGCGATCGCGTCGAGGACGGCGTCGCACTCCTCCTTCGAGCGGCCGTGGGCCATCGTGAAGACGCTGTAGGGCCAGTCCTCGTAGGTGGGGCGCTGGTAGCAGTGGGAGATGCCGCGGAAGGAGGCCATGCGGCCGCCGACCTCGAGGATTTCGTCCTCGGGGACCTTCCAGACACCCATGCCGTTGGCCGAGAAGCCGGCGCGGCGGTGGAAGAGGATCGCGGCGACCCGGCGGAGGATCTTGCGGTCGACCATCCCGCGCAGGCGGTCGAGCAGCTCCTCGGTCGAGATGCCAAGCTCCGAGGCAGCCGCGTCGTAGGGGCGGGCGACCGCCTCCATCGGGCCCTGCAGCGCCTTGATCAGGGCGATGTCGTCTTCGTCGTAGGGCTGCGGTTCGAGCTCGCGCGGGGGGGCCGCTTCGACCGGCGCGGCGAGCGCCTCGGTCCCCTTCTCCATCTCCAGGTTCATGTTGATTTTGAAGAGCGTCAGGGTCGGCAGTTCGCGCATCGACTCCGCCCCCGTCTCCGCCATCAGCGCTTCCAGCGTCCCCTTCAGCCCAAGCTCGGAGTCCGGCGGGGTCGCGATCGTGAACCAGAGGTTGAACTCGTGGGTTCGCAGGTAGTTATGGGAGACGCCCGGGTGGGCATTGACGATCTGGGCCGCCCGCTGCGGGTGCTCGGCGTCGACTTTCGCCGCCACCAGCATCGACTCGTAGCCGAGCGCGCGGGTGTCGAAGATCGGGGTGATCTCGCGGATGATCCGGCCGTCGAGCAGGCGCTGGGTGCGGGCGAGCACGTCGTCGAGCTCGAGCTCGGCCTCCGAGGCGACGAGGGCGAACGGCTCGGGGTCGAGCGGGAAGCTCGACTGCAGCAGGTTCATCAGTCGCTTGTCGGTCTCGTCGAGGGGGATCGCCGAGCCGCCCTTGCGGCTGCGCGCCTTCGACTGCGGCACTTTTACCGAAGCCATGCCGCGGCCTCCTTCGCGTAGTAGGTGACGATCGCGTCGGCACCGGCGCGGCGAATCGAGGTCAGGGTCTCGACCACGGCGGCGCGCTCGTCGATCCAGCCGTTGGTGGCGGCGGCCTTCAGCATCGAGTACTCGCCGGAGACGTGGTAGGCGGCGACCGGGGCGCCGGTCGCCTCTTTGACCCGGCGGACGACGTCGAGGTAAGGGAGCGCCGGCTTCACCATCAGCATGTCGGCGCCCTCGTCGAGATCGAGCTCGGCCTCGCGCACCGCTTCGGCGGCGTTGGCCGGATCCATCTGGTAGCCGCGGCGATCGCCGAGCTCCGGGGTCGACTCGGCGGCGTCGCGGAAGGGCCCGTAGAAGGCGGAGGCGTACTTAGCGCTGTAAGCGACGATCGGGACCTCCGGGTGACCCTCCTCGTCGAGCTGGAAGCGGATCGAGCCGATGCGGCCGTCCATCATGTCGCTGGGAGCGACCGCGTCGGCGCCGGCGAGAGCGTGCGAGATCGCGGTTTTCGCCAGCAGCTCGACGGTGACGTCGTTGTCTACCTCGGTTTTGCCGTCGCGGATGACGCCGCAGTGGCCGTGCGAGGTGTACTCGCAAAGACAAACGTCGGTCATCACCATGAGGTCGGGATGCGCCTCCTTCAGCGCCCGCACCGCCATCTGCACGACGCCCTCGTCGTCGTAGGCGCCGGAACCGGCCTCGTCCTTGACGGCGGGAACGCCGAAAAGCATCAGGGCGCCGATCCCGGCCGCGGCAATCTCCCCGGCCTCCTCGACCAGGTGCGAGATCGAGAAGCGCTCGATGCCCGGCATCGAGGGCACGGCCTCGCGCACGTCCTCGCCGGCGATCACGAAGGCCGGCTGGATCAGGTGGGCGGGCGAGAGCTCGGTTTCGCGAACCAGCCCGCGCAAAGTATCGGTGCGGCGCATGCGGCGCATGCGCGTTGCGGGAAAGGGCATCGGTTTTCAGTCTAGGGAAGGGGCGTGGGGTGTCCCTTACCGGACCCGCTCGCTTCGCTCGCTCCAAGTGTCCGTACAGGGACACCCCACGCCCCTCCTCGACTCGGGCAGTAGCTTGTCCGCCGGTGGAGGCCAAGAACGTCGTCAAGCGGTTCGGGAGCAGGGAAGCTCTGCGCGGCGTTTCTTTCAGTGCAGCTGCCGGCGACCGGGTGGCGGTGATTGGCCCCAACGGCGCGGGCAAGACGACTTTGCTCTCGATCCTGGCGGGGATCTCGAAGCCGGATGAGGGGGAGGTCAGCTCTTCCAATGGCGAGGTTGGGTGGGTTCCCCAGCAGGCGGCGCTTTATCGGCGGCTGACTGTGGAGGAGAACCTGTTGCTGTTTGCGCGGCTGGAGGGGCATGAGGATCCGCGGGCGTCGATGGAGGAGATGTTGGAGTTGACGGGGTTGCGGGAGCGGCGGGGGGAGATCGTGGCTCGGCTGTCGGGGGGGAATCAGCAGCGGATCAACATCGCGATCGGGCTGCTTTCGCGGCCGGCGGTGCTGCTGCTCGACGAGCCCAGCGTCGGGCTCGACCCGCGGCAGCGCTCGCGGCTCTGGGAGTTCGTCTCCGCTCTTGCCGACCGCGGGACGACGGTGATCTTCTCCACGCATGACATCCAGGAGGCCGAGCGTTACGGCGGGCGGCTGCTGGTGCTCGCCGACGGCGAGGCGCTCTTCGACGGTCCGCCCGTGGAGCTGCGCGAGGCGGTGCGCCGCGAGGCGCCAGAGGCCGCCGATCGCGACTTCGAGACCGCCTTCGTCGCCTACCTGCACCACCGGGGCCACTGATGCGCGGGGTCCGCTGGCTGCTCTTGAAGGACCTGCAAATCCTGCGGCGCTCGCCACTTCAGGCGGTGCTGCTAGTCGCCTACCCGATCCTGATCGCGGTCCTGGTCGGTTTCGCGATCTCGCGCGGGCCGGAAGACCCGCGGGTTGCCTTCCTCAACGAAGTGCCGCCGAACACGCGGATCAACGTCGGCGGCGGTGAGCTGCCGAAGGCGAATGTCAAGGAGCGGATCTGCAAGCGAGTCGAGTGCGTCTTCGTCGATGACCGCGCCGAAGCGGAGGACAAGGTCGAATCCGGCGACGTCCTCGCGGCGCTGATCCTCCCCGCCAACCTCGTCAACAAGATCAACTCGCTCTCGACCCTGACCCCCGGCGTCCCCGAAGTCGAAGTCCTTGTCAACGAGGAAAACGCGGTCAAGGCCGAACTGGTCGACGACCGGATCACCTCCCTGCTGGCGCAGGCGAATCTGACGATTGCGCGGCGGATTGGCGCCGAAGGCGGCCGCTACCTGGGCCTGCTCGTCAACGGCGGGCAGTTCAGCGTGCTCGGGGAAACGGTCCAGATCCTCGGCCTGCGGACGACGGCGCGGATCCTCGAAACGGTGACCCCGGCGCTCCCCCCCGATCTGCGGCCGGCGCTGAAAGAAGTGACCGAGTTCGCGGCCCAGGCGCGCGACAACCTCGACGTCGCCAAACCGCTGATCGATCGGCTGGCCCAGCCGATCGAGGTCGACAAGGTCGTGGTCGGCGGCGCCAGCCCGCCGCTGGAAATCTTCGCGATCGCCGTCGCGGCGACCCTGACCCTGGCCTTCGTCGTCGTCCTCCTGGTCGCCGGGTCGCTGGCCCTGGAGCGGGAGGAGAACGCCTTCCTCCGCCTCACCCGTGGGCTCGTCTCCCCCGGCGGCCTGCTCGGCGAGAAGGTCCTGCTCGGGATCGCGGTCGGGCTCGTCGTCACCCTCCTGATGCTGCTCGGGATGCAGTTCTTCGTACCCCTCGAACTCAGCCGAATCGGCCTCTGGCTGATCGCGATCCTCTTTTCGGGGGCGGCGCTGGGAGCGGCCGGCGCCGCACTTGGGGCGGCGGCACGCGAGGTGCGGGCGGTCTCCCTGCTCGCCTTCATGGTCACCCTGCCGATCGCCTTCCTCTCCCTCGTCCCCTCCGGCGCCGTCAACCCCACGGCCTTCGACGCGATCCGCTACCTCACCGCCCTCTTCCCCTTCAAGCCGGCGCTGCAGGCGATCGCCGCCGCGCTCGACGAGGCCGGCCCGGGGATCGGCGGCCCGCTCCTGCACCTGGCGCTGCTTGCCGTCGCCTACGCCCTCATCGCCCGCTTCGCCCTGCGCCGATTCGCAGCGGTTTGATCCCGCCTCGCTCGACGCAGGCGTGGATGAACTCCTCCAACTCCAGGTCCGGCTCGAGCAGGGCGCGGACGCGCTCGAGGACCGTCGGCTGATCGAGCTCGGGGAGGGTGCGGCCGTCCGAGCGGACCGCCACCAGGGCGATCGGCGACCCGTCGAGTTCGAGGCAGCCGTGCTTGCTGCGGTAGGCCTGGGCCTCGCCGATCTCGACGAGGTCGTAGTTCAACTCGGTCGCGGTCAGCAGCGCGTGCTGGTCGGGGGTCGGGTGAATGACGAAGACGGGAGCGACGGTCCCCGGGCTCTCGGCAAGCGTCGCCGGCACGGCGCCGTAGGGAGAGATGTGGGCCGAATAAACGATGTCGAAGTCGTGCAGCTGCGAACGCACGACCGGCAGCGGCTCGCCGGGCAAGGCCCCCAGCTTCAGCGCCAGCGCCTCGGGCGCGGCGTTGGCGCCGTAGGCGAGGAGCGGCGCCCGCCCGCTGAGATCGAAGTCCTCCGGTAGCTCCACGGCCCGCCCTTCGCGGTAGAGGTAGGAGCGCTCCGGCGCTGCGTACGGGTAGGTCAGCGCCCGCTTCAAGATCGCTTCCCTCTGCGCCGGATCGACCACCTCGCTCAATCTCGCAGATAGGGTCTTCCCGCGATGCGGGTTCTACACATCGGCGACGTGGTCGGCAGCCCCGGCCGCCAGGGTCTGCGGGAGACGATGCCGCAGCTGCGCGAGCGCTACGCGCCCGACCTGGTGATCGTCAACGGCGAGAACTCGGCTGGCGGGATGGGGATCACCGAGCGGACCGCCAACGACCTCTTCGGCGCCGGCGCCGACGTCATCACCACCGGCAACCACGTCTACCGCCACCGCGAGGCCTACGAGTTCCTCGAAAACACCGACCGGGTAATCCGCCCCGCCAACTACCCGCAGTCGAACCCCGGCCGCGGCCACACCCTGGTCGAGGCCGCTGGGGTGCGGGTTCGGGTCGTCAACCTCAGCGGCGGCGTCGGCCTCCGCGTCGCCCGCTCCCCCTTCGACACCATCGACTCGATCCTCAGCCACCACGAGCAGGACGCGGTGATCGTCGACTTCCACGCCGAAGTGAGCAGCGAGAAGGTGGCGATGGGCTGGCACCTCGACGGTCGGGCGGCGGCGGTCTTCGGAACCCACACCCACGTGCCGACGGCCGACGGCCGTGTCCTCCCCGGCGGCACCGCTCACATCTCCGACGTCGGCATGACCGGCTCACGCACCAGCGTCCTCGGAGTCAAGCCCGAGCAGGCCCTGCGCTCGATGATCACCCAGATGCCGACTCGGTTTGAAACGGCTGAGGAAGACGTCTGGGTGATGGGCGCTCTTGTCGAGGTGAACGATCGAGGCCTGGCTGACTCGTTCGAGCAGGTAATGCTGCCAGCGCAATAAGTAGCAGCGGGTAGAACCAGACGATGTAGAGGTAGAACCAGTGGTGCAGGGTCAGCTGCAGCAGGATCAGAAGTGCGGCTGAGAGCGCGGCGAGCTGAACTAGACCCTTCTGTCGCGGAACGAGTGCGAATGCGATCGCAAGGACGCCGGTGAGCACCAGCAGCGCAATCCGGATCGGTTCCAACGAAGGCGTTTGCCCCCAAACGCTGAACGGCGAATCTCGCCCCGCCTGGCTGGCGATGGCCCTGTCGTAGAACGTGTTCAGGCCGGGGTCGATCGCCGGCCAGGTCAGCACTGCGACGCTCACTAGTAGGAAGCCGAGGATGAACAGGAGCGTTGGGCGCCGGCCGCGTTGGTAGGTCAGGTACATCGGGGCGAGGACGGCGGGGGCGAACTTGGCCCAGGTCGCAGCGGCGAGCACGGCTCCACGAGCCAGAGGCTTCGCCGCGAAGAGGAAAGCGGCCAGGAGTAGGGCGGCTACTAGCGAGTCGTTGCTGTTCGACTCGAGGACGTACGCCGTGTAGGGGTAGGCGGCCCAGCCGAAGGCGAGAATCGCAGCCAGGCGCTGGCCTTCTGGTCCAGGCCGGATCCTCATGCCGATGAGGAGTAGGAGGATGAAGGTGGCTACGTCGAAGACGACGGAGGCGGCGTGGGCGGCGGGAAGGTCGTCCCAGGATCCGGAGTAGGGCCAGATCCGCTCGAAGGGGAGGTAGGCGAGGTAGTTGACGGGGCCGTAGGTGTCGCCTTGGGAGACGTCGTCGGGGAAGTTGTCGTAGATCGGTTCCCCGTGGGCGATCCGGTCGGCGCCGACCACTCCGGCGTAGCCGACGTCGACGGCGCCGGAGTCGGCGAGGTTGAGGCCGACGCGGAAGCCCATCAGGAAGAGGGCGGCGACGACCAGCCACATCGTCGGCCAGACCGGCCGCAAACCCTCCCCCCTCCCCCGCAGCCCGATCCAGAGGGCGCGGGCGAGCAGGTAGAGCAGTACGGGATAGACGAGCGGGACCGAGACGCCGATCTCGGCGCGGTTGAAGAAGTAGTGGGAGACGCCGAAGCCGAGCAGGACGAGGAGGTCGAGGTTGGCGACGCGCCGCAACCGGTGCCAGTCGACGAGGCCGAGGAGGAAGAAGGCGCAGAGAGGCAGGAAGACGTAGGGCGCGTTCAGCTTGTGGCCGAAGGCGCCGGAGTAGCCGCGTGCCATCTTCCAGTTGACCTGGTAGCCGGCCCAGGACTCGAGCACTTCGCCGTTGTGGGCATCGACGAGGACCAGCACCAGCTCGTCGCCGCCTTCGAAGTAGGCGACCTCCCAGTGCCCTTCCTTCTTTTCCGCGCTCGGCCCGAGCTCCGGATGCTCCCGTTTCTCGGCGACGACCTTCGGGTCCTTATCGGCGATCCCGATCGCCCCCGACCGCGAAATCTCCACCGGGTTGTCGCGGGTGTTGACGTCAGCGTCGGCGGCCGGCGCCAGCAGCGCCGACAGCAAGGTGAGGACGATGAGCAGGGCCGCGTGCCTCAAGCCGCCGCCAGCCCGAAGTGCTCGCGGATCGCGCCGGCGACGTCGCGCAACGCCCACTGCTCGCGCTCGCCGGCCGACTTCGGACCGCAGCCGACGAAGAGCAGCGGCCCCAGCGAGTCCCCGGCATGCAGGGCGCCGTGACTGCCGCCGCCGGCGTGGGAGACGCCGCCCCAGTCCACCGCCTCGAATCCGGGCGTGAGCGAGACGACGAAGTCGCCGGCATGCGGCGCGGCCAGAGCCGACCAGACCCGCGCCAGAGGGTCGGGGTAGGTCTCGCTGCGCAGGCGCCCGTCCACGATCGAGGCCTCCAGCGCCCCGAGGTCGCCCTCGACCTCCCAGCTGCCGCCCCGCAGGTCGGCGACCTCCCCGCCAGGCCGGAACCGCAGCACGCACTCGCCCCGCTCGACCACCGCCCACTCGCCCTCGACCAGCGGCATCCCCGGGCTTTCGCGGACCAGCGGCAACCCATCGGGCCCCTCCAGCCGGCAGACCAGGTCGACCCCCTCGATTACCCCAAGCCGCGCCGCCACCTCTGAGGGCTCAGCCCGCTCCCCCTCCCCGGGCAGCAGGTAGACGTGGGCGGCGCGGCCGGTCGGGCTGACCGCCAGCTGCGAGTGCTCCGGTCGCTCCTCGGAGGGCTGCAGCACCGACCACTCGGCGCCGAGCAGCTCGGCCAGTGGCAGGCCGCGGTGGACCTCGGTCTGGGAATGATCGGCGAGCAGGATCACCGCGTGGCCCTCGAGGAACTCGTCGAGCCCACCGGCTTCCTCGGCGAAGGTCGTGAAGGCGCGGTCGGCCTTGGCGATGGACTCGACCGTCGCCTCCGGCCCATGCTCGTGCGAATAGTGGTCGTTGTCGGGCAGCGAAAGCAGAAGGAAGTCGTAGAGGTCCTCCTTCATCAGCTCGGCTGCGCAGCAGGCGGCGTAGCCGTCGCGGTTGCCGGGGATCGAGGTCGACCGGCAGGGCACCTCGCGGCTGGCGTAGAGGTCGCCGTAGAAGAGGTCGGTCGGCCCCCAGGTGTGGTGGTGGAACTTCAGTTTCGTCGCGTCAACCGCACGGCGAAGCAGGCCCTCCAGCGAGACCTCGTGCCGCTGCCGCCCCCGGTAGATCAGGAACGGCGTGCAGGCGGTGCGCAGACCGGCGTCTTCCAAGCTCTCGAAGACCGTCTCGATCTCCGGGCTGAGGTGGCCGAGGTTCATGTTGTAGACGAGGTCGTAGAGGGCGCGGAAGACCCCGAAGGCGCGGCTCGCCTCGAACGAGGACCCGTACTCGACGTAGCGGCGCTCGAGCCGGTGGTACCAGTTCATGCCGCTGATGAAGTGACGGTCGGAGGCGACCCCGGTGACCATCTCGGCGCTGGCGACTGGAGTGACCGAGGGGAAGCTGGAGACGCAGTCGGGGACGAGGACGCCGCGCTCGATCAGGGCACCGAAGGTCGGCGCCCTCTCCTCGGCGACCGCGCGTTCGAGCATGTCGGTGCGCAGCGAGTCGACGTAGGTAAGGACGAGCTTCTTCTTGCCGGCAGCCGCCATCAGTCGAATGATGCCCTGCCGCCGGGCCCTGCCCGGCGGAGCGGGCCGCTACCGGAGGACGCGGAGGCCGGCGTGTTTGCGCTGAGCGCGCCGATGGCGGGAGATCCCGAGCCAGATCAGCGCCAGCACGAAGATCACCACCACCGGTTCGAGGAGGAGGGATATCGCGACGACGATCAGCGCCGCCAGGGCGACGATGAGAGCGAGGGCGGCGCCCCCGCTGCCCTCGCGGCGGCTGGCCGCGTAAACGAGGTCGCTGATCACGATGCAGGCGAGAGCGGCACCGGCGGCGGCAAACAGCGCCCCGACCGCGCCATCCAGCAGGAAGCCGGCGACGACGCCGATCACGGCAGCCAGGATCGTCATCCGCCCGCGGGCGGAGCCGTGGGTGCCGGCGGTGCCGGCGAGCATCCCGATCGCGATTCCGATGCCGAGGTTTTCGAGCAGTTCCACGCCCGAAAACCTAGCCGAGTGCGATGGGCGCGCGTCGATCCGCCACACTTCCCCCATGGCCGAAGTCCCCGAGCCGACCCACCGCCGGCGCTCCCACGCCGGCACCCGCGACCTCGAGCGCTACGCCGGCCTGTTCGCCGAGCGGACGACGGTGATGCGCTCCTCGGCGATGCGGGACCTGATGGCGATCACGGCGCGGCCGGAAGTGATCTCGCTCGCCGGCGGCCTTCCCGACACCTCGACCTTCCCGCCCCAGAGCTTCGCCGCGCAGATGACCCGGATCGCCCAAGAGTCCGCTGCCGAAGCGCTGCAGTACGGCCCGACCGAGGGCTTCGAGGAGACCAAGGACTGCATCCTCGAGGTGATGGGCGCGGAGGGGATGCTGCCCGACCCCGACGACATCGTCGTCACCACCGGCGGCCAGCAGGGGATCGACCTGGTGACGAAGACGCTGGTCGACCCCGGCGACGTCGTCATCTGCGAGGCGCCGACCTACCCCGGCGCCGTCCCGGTCTTCTGCAGCTACCAAGCGGACGTCGTCCAGGTCGAGTGCGACGAGGACGGGATGGGCATCGACGAGCTCGAAGGGCTGCTCGGCGAGTTGCGCTCGGAGGGTCGGCGGCCGAAGTTCATCTACTCGGTGCCGAGCTTCCAGAACCCGGCCGGGGTGACGATGTCCTTCGAGCGGCGCCAGCGCCTGGTCGAGCTGGCGCGGGCGAACGAGATCCTCGTCGTCGAGGACAACCCCTACGGCCTGCTGCGCTACGGCGGCGAGCCGATGCCGCCGCTCTACCAGCTCGACGGCGGCGACTTCGTCATCTACATCGGCACCTTCTCGAAGATCCTCTCCCCCGGCATCCGGCTCGGCTGGACGGTGGCGCCGCCGCCGGTGCTGGAGAAGATCGTCCTCGGCAAGCAGGCGACCGACCTCTGCACCTCGACCCTGACCCAGTACTTCGTCCGCGAGTACTTCGCCGAACGGCGCTGGCAGCGCTACATCGACGACCTGATCGAGATCTACCGCGAGCGCCGCGACGTGATGCTGCAGGCGCTGCGCGACAACTTCCCCGCCGAGGCGACCTGGACCGAGCCCGAAGGCGGGCTCTTCATCTGGGCGACGCTGCCCGACTACATCGACACCAGCGACCTGCTGGCGAAGGCGCTGCGCGCCGACGTCGCCTTCGTCCCCGGCCAGGCCGCCTACGTCGACGGCCGCGGCCGCCACTCGATGCGGCTCAACTTCTCCGGCGTCACCGCGGATGAGATCCGCGAGGGGGTGCGGCGGATCGGCGAGGTGATCGCCGAGCAGGTCGAGCTCTACGGGACCCTGACCGGCGAGCACCGCCTGCCGCCGGCCGAGGAGGAGCCGCAGCCGAACGTGGTCCCGTTCCGCAAGGCGGAGGGCGCGTGAAGGTCGCGGTCCTGAAAGGCGGCCGCTCGCTCGAGCGCGGCGTCTCCCTGCGCTCGGGGGCGCGAGTCGAGGACGCGCTCGAGCGGCTCGGCCACGAGGTGCTGCCGATCGACGTCGGCCCCGACCTCGTCCAGCGCCTGGTCGCCGACCGGCCCGACGTCGCCTTCGTCGCCATGCACGGCGTCGGTGGCGAGGACGGGACCGTGCAGGAGCTGCTGGAGATCCTCGGCATCCCCTTCACCGGCCCCAGCGCCGCGGCGTGCGCGCGCTGCATGGACAAGGTCCAGGGCAAGGACGCGATCGACGAAGCCGGCCTCCCCACCCCCGACTGGTTCGCCTTCAACCAAACCGCCTTCCGCGAGTTCGGCGCCGCCGACGCGCTCGGGCGGTTGGAGGAGACGCTCGGCTTCCCGCTGGTCGTCAAGCCGAGCCGCGGCGGCTCTTCGCTCGGGGTGAGGTTCGCGCGGGCGCCGGGGGAGGTGCCGCAGGCACTGGTCTCCGCCTTCAGCTACGACGACCGGGTCCTGCTCGAGCGCTTCGTCGACGGGCGCGAGCTCGCCGTCAGCATCCTCGGCGACAAGCCGCTGCCGGTGGTCGAGGCGATCCTGCTCGAGGGCGATCGCTACGACTTCGAGGCGCGCTACGAGATCGGCCGCACCCGCTTCGTCTGCCCGGCCGAGCTGAGTCCCGAGGAGGAGCGCGCCGTCACCGAGGCCGCCCTCGGCACATACCGGGCCCTTGGCTGCTCCGGCTTCGCCCGCGTCGACCTGATCCTCGACCACGAGGGCCCCTGGCTGCTCGAGGCCAACGCGATCCCCGGCCTCACCGACACCAGCCTCCTCCCCCAGGCGGCCGAGGCAGCCGGCCTCAGCTTCGAGCAGCTGGTCGAGCGGATCCTCGACCTGGCGCTAACGCCCCAGGGCGTCTCCTAGGAGCGAAAAGCAAGCAGTTCAAGGAGGAGCGAGGGAGCGTGCTCTGCACGTGACCGAGCGACGACGCCGAAATGCGCCGCTTTGCAGCCCTAAGAATCGCCCTGCGCGAAGTCCTCGGGGGTCACTTCATCGAGGAACTCTTTGAATTTGTCGACGACCTCCTCGGTGTCCTCGACCTCGTGCTCGAACTCGATCGCCGACTCCTCGATCACCTCCTCGGCCGCGAAGATCGGTGCCGCAACGCGGACCGCCAGGGCCAGCGCGTCGGAGGGACGCGAGTCGATCTCGACTTCGGAGCCGTTGATCGAGACGGTGATCGAGGCGTAGAAGGTGTTGTCGCGCAGTTCGGTCACGGAGACCCGCTCACACTTCGCGTCGAGGTTCTCGAGCACGTCGGAGAGCAGGTCGTGGGTCATCGGCCGCGGCGTCGAGGCCCCCTGCAGCTTCATCAGGATCGCCGCTGCCTCCGGGTGCCCGATCCAGATCGGCAGGAACCGGTTCCCGTCGACCGTCTTCAGCAACACGATCGGCTGCTTGCCGACCATGTCGAAGGAGACGCCATAGATCTGCATCTGCTGCAAGAGAAGCTCCCGGGCTGGTTGGAAAGGCGAAGTATAGGTCGGGCTTCTACCCGCTCCGGGAGGGCACTCAACCGACGCGAGGCCAGTGGGCGATCCTGGATTCGAACCAGGGACCTCGTCCTTATCAGAGACGCGCTCTAACCAACTGAGCTAATCGCCCGGAATAAATACTGCGCTCGCGGCACATCGTAGCTAGCTGGAAGGTGTTGCGCCTGCCTTGGGTAATTCGAGGTGGAACGAGGTATGGCCGGCAGATCATCCACATGGATGGTAAATAGGCCATATGGCTGGTATAGTGGGCGTGGTGGATCTAGCTCGTCCCTATGCCGCTGTTGGCCCCACCCTCGATCCGGGTGTATTGACCGTCCTTGCCGGCACCACCAGGCCCTTGACCGGCCGAGAGATCGCCCGTCTCCTCGGCCGCGCTTCGCACAGCGGGGTGACCGCGGCCCTCGGGAGGCTCGTCGACCAGGGTCTTGTTGCACGCGAGGAGGCAGGCCGGGCCTTCCTCTTCACCTTGAACCGAAAGCATTTGGCGACCCCCGCAGTAGAGCTGTTGGCCGATCTGCGCGAGGAGCTTCTCCGTCGCATCCGAGAGGAAGTCGATTCCTGGAAGGTGCAGGCGGTTCACATCTCGCTTTTCGGGTCGGCGGCCAGGGGCGACGGCGACACGCACAGCGACATCGACCTCTTCGCCGTGAGGAAAAGCGGGGTCGAGCGCCAGGATCCGGACTGGCGGGACCAAGTCGACTTCCTCGGCTGGCAGATCGAGCGTTGGACCGGCAACCCAGCGAGAATCGTCGAGGTGGCGGAGGAGGAGATTGGCACCCTGAAGAAGGAGCGACCCCCCGTGGTGGACAATCTGCTGACCGACGCGATCGTCCTCGCCGGCCCCGATATATCGAGCCTTCTCGGTGGAGCATGACCCGGGGACGCCGCGGCAGCCGAACCCAGGTCTGCTCGAAGGAGCAAGCGCGAAACCGCCTCGGACACGCCCATAAGTTCCTCGAAGTCGCGGAGATGACGGCCGGAGAGGCCGGCGACGTTGAATATGCGAGCGCCGCAGCGGCAGTGGCGGTGCTGGCGGGCATCGCCGCCTCGGACGCCGCCTGCTGCGCTGCGCTCGGCCGCCGCTCCCGCGGCCAGGATCACCAGCAGGCCGTCAAGCTGATCGAGCAGGTCGAGCCCGGGGGGCCGAAGGCGGCGAAAGCGTTGCGACGGCTATTGAGCCTCAAGGACGAGGCGCAGTACGGCTTCTTCGATATAGGGAGTCGGGATCTTCAGTCGGCGACTCGGCAGGCGCAGGCTCTGGTCGACTTCGCGGCGGCTACGGTCCGACGTTCGACGGGCTAGCGGGACTCAGGAGGAGCGCTTGCGGAGGCGGCGGGCGAGCGAGTAGACGTCGCGGACGTCGTCGAAGCGGAGCTCGGCGACGATCCCCTCCCCCTTCGCCCGCGTCGTCACTTCGTGCCCGATCGCCTCCTCGAGCGCGTCGGCGACGTCGCGGAGAGCGGCGACTGCGTCGGGATCGGGGGTGGCTCGACGGGGCCTTGCCTTTGGCTGGCCAGCCAGCCGAACCCTCTCCTCGGTTTCGCGGACCGACCAGCCGCCGCGGGCGGCGTCGCGGGCGAGGCGGCGGCGCACATCGTTGCCGGTGGCGCCGAGGAGAGCCTTGCCGTGGCCCTCGCTGAGGTCGCCCGCTTCGAGCATCTCGAGGGCCTCGTCCGGTAGCTCGAGCAGCCGGATCAGGTTGGAGACGGCGGGGCGGCTGCGGCCAACACGTTTCGCTAGCTCCTCTTTCGTCAGCCCGAGCTCCTCGACCAGCGCCGCGCAGGCCTTCGCCTCCTCGACCGGGTTGAGGTCCTCGCGGACCATGTTCTCGATCAGCGCCGCTTGCAGCCGGTCGGCTTCTGCCTGGTCTCGCACGACCGCGGGCACCTTGTCGACCCCCGCCTGCTGGGCGGCGCGCCAACGCCGCTCGCCGGCGACCAGCTCATAGCTGCCGTCGGGGAGGGGACGGACCAATAGAGGCTGCACCACGCCCGTCGCCTCGATCGAGGCCGCCAGCGCCGCCAGCGCCTCCTCGTCGAAGTTAGTCCGCGGCTGCGAAGGGTTGGGCTTGATCAGCGAGACCGGCAGCTCCCGCAACTCCCCGGCCTCAGACGCCTCCGACTCCGGCAGGATCGCCGCCAGCCCCCGGCCGATCCCGCGCCGCCCGCTAGCCACGGCTGGCGAGCTCCTTCGAAAGGGCGCGATAGGCAACTGCACCGTGGGACGAGGGCGCGTGCTCGGTCACCGGGAGACCATAACTCGGCGACTCGGCGACTCGGACGCTGCGGGGGATCACCGTCTCGAAGACCATCCCGTCGAAGTGCTCTCGCAACTCCGCCTCGACGTCCTGGGCCAACCGGGTCCGCTCGTCATGCATGGTGATCAAGAGACCCGAAACCTCTAGCTGAGGGTTCAACTCACGCCTGATCAGCCCCAGGGTTTCGAGGAACTGGACCAGACCCTCCAGCGCCAGGTACTCCGCCTGCACCGGCACGATCACCCGGTCTGCCGCGGTCAGAGCATTGACGCTGACCGGCCCCAGCGCCGGCGGGCAATCGAGCAGGGCGACGGCGAAGCGCTCGCGAACCGGGCCGAGCCGCTCTCGCAGCCGCGTCTCCGAGCCCTGGATCCGCGGCAGCTCGACCGCGGCGCCGGCGAGATCGCGGCTGGCGGGGACGAGCCAGAGGTTGTCAGGCCCCGCCGGGCGAGCCGCCTCGGCCACCGAGGTATCGCCAGTGAGGCAGTCATAAGAGGAAGGATGCAGGTCGCGACCGCCGCCCAGGGCGACCGTCGCATTGCACTGGGGGTCGAGGTCGACGAGCAGCGTCTGGTGCCCCTCGGCGGCCGCGCAGGAGGCCAGGTTGACGGCGGTCGTCGTCTTCCCGACGCCACCCTTCTGGTTCGCGACTGCGTAGACCTTGCCCATCGAGCTCAGCCTAGATGGTGGATTCCCGGCGCGTTTTCAGGCGGTCGGATAGCCTCCCGCCCGTGTCCGAGAGCTTCGACTGGCCCGATAACCCTGCCGAGCGCGCCCAAGAGCTGGTCGAGGGTGTCCTTGACGAGCTCGATCTCGACGGCGAGGTCGTGGTCGACGAGGACGATGACCGCATCCTGCTCACTGTCGAGGGCGAGGACGACTACGGCCTCCTGATCGGCAAACGGGGGCAGACGATCGACGCCCTACAGCTGCTCTGCTACCAGGCCGCCTTCCGTGGCCTGCGCGAGCGCAAGCGGGTGGTGGTGGATGCCGCTGGCTACCGCGAGCGCCGCCGCGAGACGCTCGAGAGCCGGGCCGACCGCGCCGCTGAGCAGGCGCTCAGCAACAACAGCGTCGTCGAGATGGACCCGATGAGCGCGCAGGAACGGCGGGTCGTCCACGAACGGCTGAAAGACCGCGCCGGGGTCGAGACCTACAGCGAGGGCGACGAGCCCCGTCGCTGCGTGATCGTCGCGCCGCTCCTGCCGGAGTGAGCTTCAATCCCTCCGCGGCGCTGGACGAGAGCGCGCGGCGGCGGCTGCAGACCGTCCTCGACCTCTTAGCCGAAGAGCGGGCCTCGGTCAGCTCCGTAACCGACCAGCGCGCCTGGCGGGTGCATGTCGTGGACAGCCTCACCGGCCTCGAGGTGACGGCGCTGAGGGAGGCCGCCAAGATCACCGATATTGGCTCTGGGGCTGGGTTTCCGGGCCTGGTCCTGGCGGTGGCGCTGCCCCATGCGCAGGTGGACCTGATCGAGTCGGTCGGTCGCAAGTGCGAGTTCATGCGGAGCGCCGCCGGGGCAGCCGGGATAGGTAACGCAACGGTGCGCAACCTGCGCTCGGAGGAATGGGCGGCCGAGAAGGGGCGGGAGGCCTACGACGCCGTTACCGCCCGCGCGGTGGGGCGCCTCTCGACGCTGGCGGAGCTGGCTTCGCCCCTGCTTCGACCTGACGGCGTCCTCGTCGCCTGGAAGGGAAGGCGGGATCCTGATGAGGAGCGGCAGCTCGAGAACGCTTCCGAGGCCCTGGCGATGGAGCTGGAGCAGACGCTCGACGTCGGCGATCGGGCTGGCAGCGAGCATCGTCACCTGCACGTGATCCGCAAGATCGGTCCGACGCCCGAGAACCTCCCGCGGCGGCCTGGGATGGCGAAGAAGCGCCCGCGCGGCTGAGCTAGCGGCGCTTCTTCTTTTTTTTCGGCGGCGGAGGAGGGGGTTTCGCCGCTTGAGCTGCGGCGGCTCCGGCAGGGGTCGCCACCACAGGCACCGGCACCACCTTGCGGATCACCAGCTGCTGCCCGATCGTCCAGATGTTGGTGGTGATCCAGTAGAGGATCAGGCCGGCAGGGAAGTTGAGGATGAAGGGGACGAAGATCAGCGGCAGCAGGAACATCATCGTCCGCTGGCTTTTGTCAGCCGAGAGGGCCATGACCGCGCCGGACGCCAGCTGGGTCCCCACATAGAGGACCAGGAGCACGATCAGTTCGGCTCCCGTCGCCTTCGCCGTCAGGTCGTCGATGAAGAAGAATTCCGCTCCATAGGCGGCACAATGGCCGGCCGCGGGGCAGCCCATGTCCGGCGGCAGCTCGTGCCGGAGCACGTAGAAGAGGGTGATGAAGACCGGCAGCTGGGCGATCAGCGGGATGCAAGAGGCAAAGGGGTTGACTTTGTTCTCTTTGTAGATGCGCATCATTTCCTGCTGCATGCGCTGTTTGTCGTTTTTGTATTTCTCCTGCAGCTCTTTGATCTGCGGCTGCAGGGCCTGCAGGGCCCGCATCCCTTTCAGCTGTTTGTAGGTCAGCGGGATCAGTACCGCCCGGGTAACGACGGTGAGGGCGATGATCGACATCCCCCAGCTGAGGCCGACGTTGTCGTGGAAGAACTGCAGGACCGCGTTGGCAACGTCGATCAGCGGCTGCAGGAGGTTGGCGGCGGGAAGGATCACGAGTGGGTGCGGTGGTACTCGGCGGGGTGGACTGGGCCGGTGCGGAGCGTGAATCTATCGGGGATGGGGTCGAAGCCGCCGTGACTGAGGGGGTTGCAGCGGAGAATCCGCCATCCAGCCAGGAGAAATCCCCGGATCACACCGAAGCGCTCGACGGCTTGGACTGCGTAAGCGGAGCAGGTCGGCTCGTAGCGGCAGCGGCGTGGAAGCGACGGGGAGACCCAGCGCTGGTAGGCACGGATCGGCGCCAGAAACAGCCGTTTCACGTGGAACGCTCCCGGGAGGCCAAACCGATGCGTTTCACGTGAAACGCACCTTGGCAAGCGCCTCCTCCAGGTTCTCCTTCACGCCCTCCATCCCGTTCTTCTCGATCAGGTCGTTGATCTCGGCGCGGGCGACGATCACGAAGTCGTGCTTGGGCGGTAGCCGGTCGGCAAGCCCCCAGAACGCCTCGCGCAGAACCCGCTTCACCTTGTTGCGGTCGACAGCGCCGCCGACCTTGCGGCTGACCGAAACCCCCAGACGGACATCCTCACGCTCCTCGTCCTTGCGAGGGAAGGTGTAGAGCACGAGATAGCGGGTGGCGTGCGATGAGCCATCGCGATAGACGCGGTCGAACTCGCCGCTGCGCGAAAGGCGCCGTCGCTTCGGCGCCATCAGATGCCCGCCCGCGCGACCGCGTGGGACATCTCGCTCAGGGAGTGAGGCGCTTGCGACCTTTGCGCCGGCGACGCTTGAGGACGGCCCGGCCGCCGCGGGTGCTCATGCGGGCGCGGAAGCCGTGGGTCTTCGCCCGCTTCCGCTTCTTGGGCTGGTAGGTGCGCTTCATCGCGGCGGAGTATACGGACGGCGCCGAAAATCTTTTCTACGGGATTTGCGAGGCGCCCTGGCTGGCCTGCCAGGCACGGCGCTATGGTCGCCGCCCGGTGCCCGATGACTCTGCCAGAACCCAACCCGACCCCCTCTGGCGGGCAGCCAAGGAGCGCCTCAGGACCTCAGTCCCGGAGTCCACGTACCGCCTCTGGCTAGAGCCGCTCGAAGCCGCCGGCGCCGAGGGAGAGACGCTCTACCTCACCGCCCCCGAGGGCATCCGGGCCTGGACCGAGCGGCGCTACAGCTCGTTGATCGCGGAAGCCCTCGCCGAGGTCGATTCGCCGCTGCGGCAGGTCAGCTTCGCCGAGCCGCGCGGGATCGGGCCGGACCTTGATCCCCACCCGGAGCTGAACCCGAATTACACCTTCGAGCGCTTCGTGATCGGGCCAGGCAATCGCCTCGCCCACGGCGCAGCCCTGGCGGTCGCCGAGGCTCCCTCCGAGGCCTATAACCCGCTCTTCCTGCACGGCCCACCAGGGCTCGGAAAGACCCACCTGCTGGCGGCGATCGCCAACTACCTGCGCGACAATGCTCCCGGCCTCAGCGTCCGCTACACGACCGCCGAGTCCTTCACCAACGAGTTCGTGGCGGCGCTGAAGTCCTCGGGCAGCGATGGCTTCAAGGCGCGCTACCGCGACATCGACGTCCTCCTCATCGACGATGTCCAGTTCCTGCAGGGCAAGCCGGCCACCGAGGAGGAGTTCTTCCACACCTTCAACGCCCTGTACGAGTCCGGCAGCCAGCTCGTCCTCTCTGCCGACCGGATCCCCAGCGAGCTCTCTACTCTGGCCTCACGCCTACGTGACCGCTTCGAGTGGGGGCTGACGATCCCCGTCGAGCCGCCGAACCTCGCCACCCGCCTCACCGTCCTGCGACGACTGGTTGAGGAGGCGGGAGTCGAGATTGCCGACGACGGCGCCCTCGCCGAGCTGGCGAACCGGATCGACGCCAATGTCCGGCAGCTGCACGGCGCCCTCACCCGCGTCCTCGCCCACGCCTCGCTGATGGCCCGGCCGCTCAGCTCCGAGCTGATCGCCGAAGTCGTCCCCGGCATCCGCTCCCAGCAGCCCACCTCCGTCGAGGAGATCCAGCAGCGGGTGGCCGAACGCTTCGGCGTCTCCCGCGCCGAGCTCGTCGGCTCGAGCCGCGCCGCCACGCCACTGCGGGCTCGACAAGTGGCGATCTTCCTCACCCGCGACCTCACCGATCTCTCTCTCCCCCAGATCGGGCGCCTCTACGGCGGCCGCGATCACACCACCGTCCTCAACTCGCTGCGCCGGGTCGAAGCCGGTCTCGGCGACGACCCTGAGCTGGCCGAGAAGATCCGGGAGTTGCGCGGAGCTATCCACAACCCGGTCGGCGACGAGCGCTAACAGCCGCCCACGCTGTAAGAATCCCCAACCTTCCACAGCGCTCTCCACACGCTGGAATCCGCAGTCCGCCGCCGAATCGCCCGCAAACCAGATTTTCTCCACAGGTCCTAACTCAACTTAAGAAGGCAATCATCAAGAGGGACATCACTTGAAGCTCACGACCAAACGCGAAGACCTTGTCTCGAAGCTCTCGATCGTCTCCCGGGCAGTTTCCACCCGCGCCGCCACGCAGGCGCTCTCCGGGGTGCTCCTCAACGCCGCTGACGGCCGCGTCACCCTCGCCGCCACCGACTTGGACCTGGGACTGGAGACGACCCTCGAGGCTGAGGTTGAGGATGGCGGCGCCGTCCTCCTTCCTGGCCGCCTCTTTGCCGAGGTCGCCCGCTCGCTGGCTGACCCGACGGTGGAAATCGAGACGCGCGAGGCCGAGCGCGACGTTGAGATCCGCAGCGGTGGCTCCAGCTTTCACCTGCGAGTGCTTCCGGTCGAGGACTTCCCGAAGCTTCCCCAGCCTCAGGAGGAGGGGAGCCTGAAAATTCCGGCGGCGGCGCTGGAAGAGAGCATCGAGCTTGTGGCCCGGGCAGCCTCCCGCGACGACATGCGCCCGGTCCTTACCGGCGTCTTCGTCACCGCCAGTGGCAAGGAGATGACGATGGTCGCCACCGACTCCTACCGGTTGGCGGTCAAAAAGACCGAGCTCGAGTCCGACCTCGGCGGTGAGCTGGAGGCCAACATCCCGGCTCGGGCGCTGCGGGAGCTGGGACGGATCCTCTCTTCCGAGGGCGCCGGCGAGACGTCGATCTCACTGCTCCCGAACCAGGCAGTTTTTGTGGCAGGGTCGATCCTCCTCTCGACGAGGCTGATCGACGGGCAGTTCCCCAACTTTCGACAACTCCTGCCGGAGTCCTACGAGCACGACGTGCGGCTGCCGCGCTCGGATTTCCTCGATGTCGTCCGCCGGGTCAGCCAGCTGGCCCAGCGCAACGCGCCGCTGCGGCTCTCGTTCGAGTCGGGACAGCTAACGGTGGCGGCGGAAACGCCGGACGTGGGGGATGCGCGGGAGACGATGCCGGCCGCTTTCGAGGGGGAGACGCTGGAGATCGGGTTCAACCCCGAGTTCCTGCGCGAAGGAATCGAAAGCGTCCAGGGCGACGAGATCCTGGTGCGGCTGATCTCGCCGTTGCGGCCGGGGCTATTGGAGCCGGTGGAGGGCGACGACTTCCGCTACCTGGTGATGCCGATCCGCCTCAACGTCTGAGCGATGTCCGCACGCTCGAGGTGAGCGGCCCATGCTCGTCACCGCGATCGAGGCCAAGCCGCTGCGCAGCCTCGAGGGAGTTCGGGTCGAGCTCGCGACGGGGATCGTCAGCGTTATCGGCCCGAACGGCGCCGGTAAGACCAACCTGATCGAGGCCCTTTACTTCGCCCTCACCGGCCGTTCGTTTCGGACCTCCGACCGCCGCGACCTGATCCCCTTCGGCGGCAACCTCGCCCGGGCCGAAGCGACGATCCGCGACGACGACGGGATCGAGCACACGCTGATGGCGGCGATCAGCCGCACCGAAGGGCGCCGTCACCTGCTCGACAGCAACCCGGCTGATCCGGCGACGCTGGCACGCCATCGCCCGCCGGTGGCGGTCTTCGCCCCCGATCGCCTGACCCTGGTCAAGGGACCGCCGGCGGAGAGGCGGGCCCACCTCGACGGCTTCGTGGCCGCACGCTGGCCGGCGCGGGGGGAGCTTCGCAAGCGGTACGGGCAGGCGGTCGCGCAGCGCAACGCCCTGCTCTCCCGGCTCAGCGCCGGCTACGGCTCGCCCGATGACCTACGGATCTGGGACGCGGGCATGGCCGACGCGGCTGCACCGCTTATCGAGGCACGGGCGGAGGCCGTGGCCGAGCTGGCGGGACCCTTCGCAGCAGCGGCTGCAGAGCTTGGTCTGGCGGAGGCGGCGTTGACGTACGCCCCACGTGCGGAGGGCTCGGCAGAGGAGTTGAGGGCGGGGCTGGAGGAGCGGCGCGAGCAGGACATCCGCATGGGCCGCAGCTCCTGGGGCCCACACCTCGACGAGCTGAGACTCTCCGCCGGAGGTCGTTCGCTGCGCAGGTACGGGTCCCAAGGACAGCAGCGCACCGTCCTGCTCGCGCTCCTTTTCTCCGAGCGGGAGGCCTTGCTGGCAGCGCGCCAGGTGACGCCGCTGCTGCTCCTCGACGACGTGATGAGCGAGCTCGATCCTGGCCGACGCGAGCGCCTGGTCAATCGTCTTGGTGATGGCGGTCAGGCCCTGATCACCGCGGCCGATGAAGAGTCGGTGCCGGCGACGGCGCGCGAGACTGTGATCAGGATGCCACTGCCGCAGACAGGAACTTCCGCAGCATGAGCAGGCGCCGCGCCCCTCGCCCAGCCTCGAACGCTTTCCAGGCTGCTTTGCAGCAGGTCGCTCCGAAGACGCCGCTGGCGACGGTCCAGGCAGCCTGGCCGGCGGCGGTGGGGGAGCAACTGGCTGCGGTCGCAACCCCCACTTCAGAGCGCCAGGGAACGCTGACGATCGAGTGCGCGGACGCAGTCTGGGCGCAGGAGCTTGACCTAATGCAGGAGACCCTGTTGGAGCGGCTCCGGGACGCGGTCGGAGAGCAGGCACCCAAGTCGCTCCGCTTCCGTGTCAACTCTGCGCGCTTCTAGGCACCCTTTTTCCACGATTTGCAGGGAAATATAACTTTAGGCGCCCTCGGTCCAGGGCATCGAACTGGTATTCTTATGGCAACTCGCATCGTGCCCCGATCTACGTGGAGCGAGCGTCCACGAGTCGGGGTTTTCTGTGTCAACCGGAAGGGACTCATTGCCTGAGAAAAAAGCCAGCGGCGACTCCTACGGGGCCAAGGACATCACGGTTCTGGAGGGCTTGGAGGCGGTTCGCAAACGCCCCGGCATGTACATCGGCTCGACCGGCCCCCGCGGCCTGCACCACCTCGTCTACGAGGTGGTTGACAACTCGGTCGACGAGGCCTTGGCCGGTCACTGCGACAGCGTCCGCGTCGTGCTGCACCCGGACAACTCCTGCACCGTGGAGGACGACGGCCGCGGCATCCCGGTCGAGACGATGGCGAAAGAGGGTCGTCCGGCGGCCGAGGTCGTGCTCACGGTCCTCCATGCCGGCGGCAAGTTCGGGGACGGCGGCGGCTACAAGGTCTCGGGCGGCCTGCACGGCGTCGGCGTATCCGTCGTCAACGCTCTCTCCGAGCGCCTCCACCTGGAGATCAGCCGCGACGGTTACGTCTGGAGCCAGGACTACGAGCGCGGCAAGCCCCAGGGGGACCTCACCAAAGGCGAGAAGACCGACGCCCACGGGACGAAGATCACTTTCCTGCCCGACCTCGAGATCTTCGAAGAGATCGGCTTCGACTTCGACACCCTCGTCGAGCGGCTCCGCGAGACCGCCTTCCTCACCCGCGGCCTCAAGATCGACTTGATCGACGAGCGCGGCGAGACCAATGCCGTCACCTTCAAGTACGACGGCGGGATCGAGGACTTCGTCCGCCACCTCAACGGCAACAAGGACGAGGTCCACAAAAAGGTCATCTACTTCGACGGCGGCAAAGAGGAGGGTCAGGTCGAGATCGCGATGCAGTGGAACAGCTCCTACCAGGAGTCGATCTTCAGCTTCGCCAACAACATCAACACCCACGAGGGTGGCTCCCATCTCTCGGGCTTCCGTGCCGCTCTGACCCGGACCCTTAACGCTTACGCGCGCAACAAAGGCCTGCTGAAAGAGAAAAAAGACGACAACCTCGCCGGCGAGGACGTGCGCGAGGGGTTGACGGCTGTGATCTCGGTGAAGCTGCACGACCCCCAGTTCGAGGGCCAGACCAAGACCAAACTCGGCAACCCGCCGATCAAAGGCCTGGTTGAGGAGACGGTCAACCGCAAGCTGGCCGAGTACCTCGAGGAGAACCCGACCGATGCCCGCCGCGTGATCATGAAGGCGATCGACGCCGCCCGGGCGCGCTCGGCCGCACGCAAGGCACGCGACCTCACCCGTAAGTCAGCACTCGAGAACTCGACCCTTCCCGGCAAGCTCGCCGACTGTTCCGTCAAGGACCCCAGCCTGGCCGAGATCTTCGTGGTCGAGGGCGATTCCGCCGGCGGCTCGGCCAAGCAGGCCCGGGACCGCAACACCCAGGCGGTGCTGCCGCTGCGCGGCAAGATCATCAACGTCGAGAAGAGCCGCATCGACAAGGTTCTCGCCAACAACGAGATCCAGGCGCTGATCACGGCGATCGGGACCGGCGTCCACGATGAGTTCAACATCGAGGAGGCCAGGTACCACAAGATCGTCATGGCGACCGACGCCGACGTCGACGGCGCCCATATCCGCACCCTTGTGCTCACCTTCCTCTACCGGCAGATGCCGGAGCTGATCAGCCAGGGCTACGTCTACATCGCGAAGCCGCCTCTGTACAGGGTGAAACAAGGCAATCAGGAGACCTATCTCGAGCGCGAGTCCGAACTCGAAGAGCTGCTGCTGCGGGACAAGCTGGAGGAATTCGAGCTGACCGACGCAGGTGGCGAGAGCCGCAAGCTGACGCCGAGCCGCTGGCAGGCCTATATCCGGCGCTCGAAAGAGTACGAGGGCTGGGGCTCATCCCTGCAGGCCGATTTCGGCCACGAAGTGGTCCGCTTCCTCGAGGAGTCCAACCTGCTCGACGAGCAGGTGGCGAGCGTGGCCGCTGCCCGCGACGTGCTGCAGCGTGGCGGCGGTGAGAACGAGCCGTTCGACACCGAGGTGCTCGACAGTGGCGACGACCAGGTCACGGTGAAAGCGATCGAGCGCAAGAGCGGGCTGTCGAGGACCCACTGCCTGCCGGCAACCCTGTTCTCGCACCACGACTACCGCAAGTTCGCCGAGGTGCACGCGGCCCTGCTGAAGCAGGTCGGACGCCCGCCCTTCGAAGTGAAGCGCGGCGAGCGCCGCAACGTCGCCCTCTCGTTCGAGGCGCTGCGCGGGGCGGTGCTGGAGCTGGCCCGCCAGGGAGTCCAGCTGACCCGGTTCAAGGGGCTCGGCGAGATGAACGCCAAGCAGCTGCGCGAGACGACGATGGACCCGGCCTCGCGCACGCTCGCCCGGGTCACGCTCGAAGACGCGACCGCCGCCGACACGATCTTCTCGATGCTGATGGGCGACCAGGTCGCCCCGCGGCGAGAGTTCATCGAGGCCCACGCGAAAGAGGTGAAGTTCCTTGATGTCTAGGCGCATCCGGGGCTCCAGGAAGGAGAGGCACTGATGGCGCTTGACGCCTTGACGGGCAACATCGAGGATCGCGGGCTCGAGCAGGAGATGCGCTCGTCGTATCTGGATTACGCGATGAGCGTGATCGTCGGACGGGCGCTGCCGGACGTGCGCGACGGTCTCAAGCCCGTTCACAGGCGCGTGCTCTACGCGATGCACGACATCGGGCTGCAGCCGACCAGGCCCTACCGCAAGTGCGCCTTCATCGTCGGCGAGGTGATGGGCAAATACCACCCGCATGGCGACTCGGCGATCTACGACACGCTGGTGCGGATGGCGCAGGACTTCTCCCTGCGCTACCTGCTCGTCGACGGCCAGGGCAACTTCGGCTCGATCGACGACGATCCCGCCGCGGCGATGCGGTACACCGAGGCCCGCCTCGGCCGCCTCGCCACCGAGCTGCTGCGCGACATCGACGCCGACACCGTCGACTTCGGGCCCAACTACGACGAATCGACCCAGGAGCCGCAGGTACTGCCGGCCCGGTTCCCGAACCTGCTGGTCAACGGCACCTCCGGGATCGCGGTGGGCATGGCGACGAACATCCCGCCGCACAACCTCCGCGAGGTCGCCGGCGCGGTCGCCGCCTACATCGACAACCCGGGGATCGACCTCGCCGGGCTGATGGAGCACGTCAAAGGCCCCGACTTCCCCGGCGGCGGCCTGATGAGCCGCGAGGGGATCCGCGACGCCTACGCCTCCGGCCGCGGCAGCATCAAGGTCCGCGCCCGGGCCCATGTCGAGCCGCTGAAGGGGGGCAAGGAGGCGATCGTCGTCACCGAGCTCCCGTTCATGGTCAAGAAGGGGGGCGAAGGCGGCCTGATCACGAAGATCGCCGACCTCGCCCGCGACAAAAAACTCGAGGGCATCTCCGACCTCCGCGACGAGAGCGACGAACGCTCTGGCATGCGCCTGGTGATCGAGCTCAAACGCGGCGGCCCGCCGGCCAAGGTCGTCCTCAACAACCTCTACAAAAAAACCTCGATGCAGTCGACCTTCGGCGCCAACATGGTGGCGCTGGTCGACGGGGTCCCGCGGACCCTGAGCCTGCTGGAGCTGATCGAGCACTACGTCGACCACCAGCGCGAGGTGGTGACGCGGCGGACGCAGTTCGAACTGCGGCGGGCGGAGGCAAGGGCCCACATCCTCGAGGGCCTGCTGGTCGCGCTCGACAACCTCGACGCGGTGATCGCGCTGATCCGCGGCTCCGACGATCCCGACGCCGCCCGCGACGGGCTGATCGAGAAGTTCGAGCTCTCGCGCGAGCAGGCGCAGGCCATCCTCGACATGCGCCTGCAGCGGCTGACCGCGCTCGAGGCCGACAGAGTCCGGGCCGAGCACGCCGATCTGATGGAGCGGATCGGCGAGCTGCGGGCAATCCTCGGCGACGAAGCCAAAGTCATGGGGCTGGTCAAAGACGAGCTGGCCGAAATCGTCGAGTCCTACGGCGACGAGCGCCGCACCGAGCTGGCGCACTTCGAGGGCGACGTCGGAATCGAGGACATGATCGCCGACCAGCAGATGGTGATCTCGCTGACCGCCTCCGGCTACGTGAAGCGGCTGCCGCTGGCGACCTACCGGCAACAGCGCCGGGGTGGCGTCGGGGTGATGGGGATGAACCTCAAAGAGGACGACTACATCGCCCATCTCCACATCAGCTCGACCCACGACTTCCTGCTCTTCTTCACCAACCGCGGCAAGGTCTACCGGCTCAAGGTCTACGAGCTGCCGGAGGGCCAGCGCAACGCCAAAGGCAGCTCGCTCAACAACCTGCTGCCGCTGCGCGAAGGCGAGCGGGTGATGGCGGTGATCCCGACCCGGGACTTCAAAGAGAACAAGTACCTCGCCTTCGCCACCGCCAAAGGCCTGGTGAAGAAAACTGAGTTCCTCGCTTACAACACGCCGATTCGAGCCGACGGGATCATCGCGATCAAGGTCCGCGACGGCGACGAGCTGGTTCAGGTGCGGCTCACCTCGGGCGAAGACGACATCCTCATGGTCTCCCACTCAGGCCACGCCTCCCGTTTCTCCGAGGAGCACGTGCGGACGATGGGGCGCGACACCAGCGGGGTCAAAGGGATGAACGTCTCCGGCAAGGACAACCGGGTCCTGGCGATGGACATCGCCCGCAACGACACCGAACTCTTCGTCGTCACCGAGAACGGCTACGGCAAGCGGACGCCGGTCTCGGAGTATCCGGTCAAGGGCCGCGGCACGAAAGGCGTCCTCACGATCAAGCTGACCGAGAAGAAGGGCGGTCTCACCGGGGCGCTCATCGTCGGTGAGCACCAAGACCTCCTCTTCATCTCCCAGAACGGCATGGTCCAGCGCACCTCGGTGAGCGGCATCTCCCAAATGGGCCGCTCCACCCAGGGCGTCAAGGTGATGAACATCAAGGACGACGACTGCGTAAGCGCCGTCGCCCTGGTCGTCGAGTCCGAAGACTCAGACGCCGCTCCCGACGCCGAGGCCGACGGCCAAGAGCCGCTGGTCGAAGCCTCGCCTGACGGCGCTGGTGAATAGGCCCGTGGGAGCGGCCTTTCAGCCCGGCTCGATACTTGCAGAGGCAGTCCGCTTGCTCTAAATCGCAAGTATGCAGTTCCCGCAAGTAATTACTTCCGACGATAAACGGGTCCAACTCAAGGTGGGCCCCCGGCGGGCTTCCCTTCACGTCGATCGAGAGCGTCTCGCCGGTTTCGATGTCCATCACGAGGAGCGGCTCTCTACTCCGCTGGCCCACCGCCTCGAAAAGCTGGACCCGAACCGGTGGTTGATCGCGGTGGTTCAGGCCGCCCCAGATGCCCGTCGGGTCCTGCGGGAGTTAGGTCTCTCCTACGCCACCGCAGCGGGTGAGATCTACGTTCACGCTCCGCCGGTCCATATAGAGGTCCCCGCCCCTCGTCGACTCTTTAGTTCGTTTCCGCGCGAGCGCTCCTCCTCGTTCTCACTGCGGGGAAGTCGCGTCTCCAGATGGCTCCTGCTGAACTTGGATGCAGAACCGACCATCGGACGACTCAGCGCCGAGGTCGATCTCAGCCCGTCCGTGGTCTCTCGCACGGTCCACGGCCTGGCCGACGAAGCGCTCGTCAGAGTGGCCTCCGACCTTGGCGACTCGCGTATGCGCAGGGTGTCGGTACCTGACCCCGGCCGTCTGCTCGAGGCGTTCGTCCAGGCCAACGCCGGCCGCAGGATCTCGCAGCGCACCTGGGATATCGGCTCGCGGAATCCGACCAAGGCCCTCGATGCGCTGAGCCGGTATGCGCTCCATCAATCGCTTCCGCATGCCGTCGGCGGTCTCGCGGGCGCGGCTTTGATGCTCCGGGCGGTTGAACCCGCCAGCATCGACGTGTGGATTCAGAAAGGCGATCTCGCAATGTGGACCGAGGGCCTCGATGCCACCCCGGCGCAGCCAGCTCCTGGCACCGTAACCTTTCGCGCAATCCCTGATCCCTTCGTCCTCTCAATGGCCTGGGAGAGCCACAAGCTCTCCGTGGCCGACCCCGTTCAGCTGTACCTCGACTGCAGCCGTGCCGGCGAGCGGGCGATCGACGCCGCGGAAGCGATCAAGCGGGAGATGCGCTGGTGAGGGTGATCGAGCCGAGTGACCTCTTGCGCCGCGCGGCAGGTGTACTTGCACCGATTCGGGACGACGTAGTCTTGATCGGCGCCTTGGCAGTGCAAGTCGCCCTCGACGGCCACGGTGTCCCGCTCACCCCCACTCACGACGCCGATGTTGGGTCCAGCACCGAGCAGGCGAACGACGTCATCGCCCGTCTCGAAGACGCTGGCCTGGAACGCAGCGACCTTCCCCATGAGCGTTCCTTCACCTGGGTGGCCCCCGGGATCAAAGTGCAGGTGGTTCGTCCGTACCACCCGTTCGCGAAGGGCGCCTCCGCTCGTCTTCCCGTCAATAATTTGATTGCGGAGCTGGAGACGAATCGTTGGCTGGTCGCCTTCGAGGAGGAGCCCGAACACGGTCTGCTCTGGGCCGCGCGGCCAGCCGCCCTCGTCGCTCTGAAGGAGAACGCCTTTGGCCGCACTCGCTTCGGGGGAGAAAAGGTGGACCGCGATTTCAGTGACGCTGCCCTGCTCCTCGACCGCCTTGGCGGGGAGATCGCGGAGGAAGTGACCGCAGGAGGTCAAATTCGCACGCGCGTGGCAGCTGCCGCGCACTGTTTGACCGAGGACCCACAGGCTGCGGCAGCCGCGGCGAGGGAGCTGGTAGCCATGCGGGAGGTTGATTCACAGCGGGCGGGAGAAGCGCTGGCGAGGCGGGCGGGCCGAGCGGCTCTCGCGGCTATCGGCGGTTCTTGAAGCTCAGGCCGCTGCAGGCAAATACTGCTGCCAGGCCGCCGGGATCTTCGGGCTCGCCACCTGGATGAAGACGGTGGGCGGTGGGGCCTTGGGGACCGTTGCCGGGTGCATTTCGATTTCTCTTGGGAGGCGGTTGCCCTTGCGGCGGTTGCAGGGGGGGCAGGCGGCGACGATGTTCTCCCATACGGAGAGGCCGCCTCGGGAGCGGGGGATGACGTGGTCAACGGTAAGGCCGGATTTGGTCGAGCCGCAGTACTGGCAGGTCCAAGAGTCGCGGGCGAGGACGGCGCGGCGGGTGATCTTGCGGCGGTGGGCCTCGCGGGGGATGCGGACGTAGTTGGTCAAGCGGATCACGTCGGGCCGCTCCATAGTCATGTGCTCGGAGTGGAGGGCGGCGCCGTCGCGGCGCTCTAGAAGTTCGGCCTTTTCCTTCAGCAAGAGGACAGCGGCTCTTCTCAACGTGCAGACGTTGATCGGCTCATACGTCGCATTGAGTACCAGCACCCTGGCCATTGCTAGAACGAAATTGTAGGGCGCTCGGCCCCTGATGCTCGTGACAGGCGCTACAACGGGGGTACAGAAGACGATCTAGCTAACTGGATAGGAGCCGAGGATCCGGGTCGATTCAGCCTTCTTGCGCAGCTCCGCGATCGCCTCGGCGACGGCGGGATCGTCCTCTTTCCCTTCGAGGTCGCAGAAGAACATGTAGCGCCCGAGCCCCTGCCGCAGCGGGCGCGACTCGATCCGCGTCAGGTTGATCCCGCGATTGGAGAACTCGCTCAGCGCATCGACGAGGGCGCCTGGGTGGTCAGCTCCCAACTCGGAGAAGACCAGCGAGGTCTTCCAAGCGGATGCGCTCCTGGCGCTGGACAGGTCGGTCCCTTGCGGCGCGATCCAGACGAAGCGGGTGACGTTGTCGTCCTGGTCCTCGACCCCTTCCAGCAGCGGCTTGCACTCGTAGAGCTCGGCCGCCGCCCGCGCCCCGAGCGCCGCCCACGGCCGCGAGGACTCGCTGACCATCCGCACCGCCGCCGCGGTGCTGCTGACGCTCCGCAGTTCGATCCCCGGCAGCCGCTCCCGCAGAAACCGCGCGCACTGGGCCAGCGGCTGCGGATGCGAGAGGACCGCCTCGACGTCCTCGAGCGCAACGTCCTCACGGGCGATCAGGTGGACCCGCACCCGGTAGTCGTGCTCGCCGACGATCGTCACCCCGTCCACTTCAAACGCCAACGCATCCAAAGTCGGCCGCACCGATCCCTCGATCGAGTTCTCGATCGGCACCAATGCCCTATCCGCCTCCCCCCGCTCGACTGCGAGGATCGCATCGGGAATCGTGGGGGTGCGTAGCGGCTCGAAGCTGCCGTCAGCTAGAGCCTCTCCGAGAGCGTCCTCGGTAAACGTCCCCGCCGGTCCCAGATAGGCAATCCGCATGCGCGGATCAAAGCAGAGGGCTGAGGTAGCTGCTCCTAATGAAGCGAACCCGTTACGTCAGAGGGTCCGGGGGGTGTCCCCGTACGGACACTCCCAAAAGCGAGCGAAGCGAGCGAGTCCGGTAGGGGACACCCCCCGGACCCTCCTATTCAACGAGGAGAGTGAAAGTCGCTTCGTTGTTGGTGGTCACTTGCTCGCCGGCCACCGGTTCGACTTCGACTTCGAGCGTGACTTCGCCGCTCGGCGCCGGGGTCAGCGGGATCGTCGCCGTGCCTTCTTCACCGGCCGCGAGTTCGTCGATTTCACCCTTCAGGGTGTTGCCTTCGACGGTCACCGAGACGGAGACGCCGTTCTCGGTCGATTCGCCTTGGTTCTGCACGGTCACTTCGACTTCGACGCCTTCTTCGCCGCTGACCGAGGTCGCCCCGCCTTCGGCGAGTTCGGAGCCGTTGACGCTGACGGTCCCGAGGCCGAGCCCGTGGACGCCGGGGGTCGCGGAACCGCTGTTGCCGCTGATCGCCCCAAGGGCGTCGCTGACCGTGCTCTCTTCGAGCCACTTCTCGTCGGGGAGGAAGGTGCTCTTGGGCAGGTCGTCACCGGAGATGCCGTTGTCGGCGAGGACGTTGTCGACTTCCGGCCGCACGACCTGTTCGTAGACGATGTCGCTGGCCAGCAGCTTCTGCATCTGCTTGGCGATCCCGGCCATCGCCTTCTCGGCGCCGGCGTCGCCGAGGGCGGTCGGCATCTTTTCGGCGATTTCGTCCATCGCCCCGGCGCGCAGCTCGTAGACGAGTTCGAGGTTCTGCTGCGGCCCGCTCATGTCGCCGGGCGCGCCGAGGTCTTCGACCCGCTGGCGGTAGCCGTCCATCGCGCTGCGGTCGCCGTTGACCTCGTTGACGAAGTCGGTGACCGAGGCGCTGCCCGGGTCTTCGAGCTTGGCGAAGAAGCGCTTGCTGGTCTGTTCGGTCCCTGCGACGATCTCGGTGACCTTGCGCGCGTAATCGCTGAGCTGGGAGTTGGCGCGGGCGTCGAGGCAGCCCTTGATCCCGAGGACGATCAGGATCAGCAGCAGCAGGCCGCCGCCAAGCGCGAGCCCGCGCCGCAGCATGATCTGCTGGCGTTCGGGGCGACGTTTGGGACGCTGGCGCCGGGGTGAGCGTCGTGAGGCGAAGTCCTCCACGGGGCGGAGAGTATGAACATTGGAAGCGCGACGACGCCAGATCGCCCCGCAAACGGTGGGTTTTTCCCAGCCGGGCGCAGGAAACCGGGGGTGACACGACGAAGTTGATGGCGCGATGGTCGGCTCGCTCGTGCTCAACCGGTTCCTGATCGAGCGCCGCATCGGCAGCGGCGGCTTCGGCGTCGTCTACGAGGCTTGGGACGGCCGGCTGGAGCGGCCGGTCGCGGTGAAGGCGATCGAGCAGCGGGGGGAGGCCGGCCGCCGGGTCCTGCGCGAGGCCCAGGCTGCGGCCCGGCTCAACCATCCCGGCATCGTCACCCTCTACGAGATGGGGGAGGAGGACGGCAACGCCCTCCTGGTCACCGAGCTGGTCGAGGGCTCGACGCTCGCTCGCCTCGCCCACACCGGCGAGCTTTCCGACCGCGAGATCGCAGAGATTGGCGCCGACCTCTGTGAGGCGCTCGACCACGCCCACTCTCGCGGCGTCGTCCACCGCGACATCAAGCCGCAAAACGTGCAGGTGATCGAGGACACCGAGGTGCGGGCGAAGCTGATGGATTTCGGCGTCGCCCAGCTGGCGGGTGACCCGCCGCTGACCGCCGCCGGCGACGTCGTCGGCACCCTCGCCTACATGTCGCCTGAGCAGGCCGAGGGCAAGCCGGCCGGCCCCGAGGCCGACGTCTACTCGCTCGCCCTCACCCTCTACGAGTGCTGGAGCGGCGAGAACCCGCACCGCCGCGCCACCCCGGCCGCCACCGCCCGCGCGATCGGCGGCCGCACCCGGCCGCTGCGCCGCCTCCGCCCCGACCTGCCGCGCGAGCTCGCCGACACCGTCGACGCCTGCCTCTCGCCGCGGCCGAACCACCGCCCCTCGCTGGAGGAGCTCGGCACCGCGATCGAGGACTCGCTGGACTCGCTGGCCGACCACGTCCCGTACTCGCGCGGCCACACGATCAGCCGCTTCGGCGCCCTTGCCGCAGCCGCCACGGTCGGCGGCTTCCTCGCCCTGCATGGGGCGGCCCTGCCGTAGTGGGCGCCGCCGTCATCCTCACCGTCGATCCCTAGGATTTCCCCATCGGAGCGCTGAGCCGTCTGGAGTCGATGTTCGAAGGCCTCGTCGAGGGGGTCTTCAGCCGTGCCTTCAGCTCGGAGGTGCAGCCGGTCGAACTGGCGCGCAAACTCGCCAAGGAAATGGACGCCCACAAGACCGCCTCGGTCCAGCGCGTCTACGTGCCGAACGAGTACACGATCTTCCTCGGCCGCCAGGACCGCGGCAAGCTCGAAGGCTACGAGCGCTCGCTCGAGCAGGAGCTCTCCGGCTACCTGCTCGAGCACGCGCGGCGGCGCGGCTACGACCTCCTGACCCGGCCGCAGGTCGAGTTCGAGACCGACGAGCGGCTGCGGCTCGGTGAGTTCGGGATCCAGGCGCGCCTGGTGAAGCCGCCCGCCCACGAGGGCGCCGCGCCCGAACAGGGTGAAGAGGGGCACACGATGGTCTATTCCGCCGTCCGCGAGCGCGACCGTGACCGGCCGAAACGGCCCGAGCAGGCGGTCGGGGCACTGGTCTCGACCCGGGCGGTCGTCTCGCTGGCCGACCGCCGCTACGTGCTCGAGGGGCCGCGGGCGACGATCGGGCGCTCGAAGTCGGTCGAGTGCGTGCTCTCCGACCCCAACGTCAGCCGCCGCCACGCGGAGCTGCGGCGCGACGAGAGCGGCGACTGGCAGATCGCCGACCTCGGCTCCACCAACGGGATCAAGGTCAACGGCCGCCGCGTCCCCTCCACCCGGCTCAGCCCCGGTGACCAGGTCACCGTCGGCACCACCACGTTCACCTTCGACATCGAGCAGTGAGGTGTCCAGCGCCCTAATGACGAGGTCCAGGCGGCGCTGGGCAAGGACACAAGCGAATCCAATGGTGGTTCCATTGGGTGAGCGAGGACGCAGTCCAGCGACGATCTGGGCCCGTCATTAGGGTGCTGGCGTGGACTACGACCCGATATCCGTAGCTCTCAAATTCGGCTTCCTCGCCGTGCTCTACCTGTTCGTGCTCGTGATCGCGCGCAGCGCCCTCAAGGACCTGCGCCGGAGCACCGCCGGGCCGGCACCCGACGCCACCGGCTTCCACGCCGCGCCGGCCTTCGCCGAGGCGCCGCACCGCGGCCACGACGGTTGGCTGGTCGTCGAGCGCGGTGGCGGCCTCGAGCACGGCCAGCGCTTCGACCTGATCGGTGGCCTCTCGATCGGCCGCTCGAAGGAGGCCGACGTGCGGATCGAGGACCGCTACGCCTCCAGCCTTCATGCCCGAGTCTTCTCCCGCGAGAACCGGTTCTACGTCGAGGACATGAGCTCGACCAACGGGACCCTGCTGAACGGCGCCACCCTGCAAGGGGAGGCGGAGGCGATCGACGGCGACAGCGTCCAGATCGGGGACACGGTCTTCCGGCTCGAGGTGGGGTGAGGCGTGAGCCTGCGGATCGCCGAGGAAGCCGTACGCACCGACACCGGGCGCCAGCGCAACGCCAACGAGGACTCGCTCTTCGTCGAGGCGCCGCTGTTCGTCGTCGCCGACGGGATGGGCGGGGCGCAGGCCGGCGAGGTCGCCTCGCGGGCGGCGGCCGAGAGCTTCGCCCAGAACCTGCCGGCGGCGCCGCCGGAGCGGCTGCTGGAGGAGACGATCACCGGCGCCAACCGGACGATCCACGAACTTGCCCGCAAGGACCCGAGCCTGGCCGGGATGGGGACGACGACCACCGCCGCCCTCGTCGACCTCGACAGCGAAGAGGTGGCGATCGGCCACGTCGGCGACAGCCGCGCCTACCGGCTGCGCGGCGGCAGGTTCGAGCAGCTGACCCGCGACCACTCGCTGGTCGAGGAGATGCGGCGCAAAGGCCAGCTGACCGACGCCCAGGCCGAGGACCACCCGCAGCGCTCGATCATCACCCGGGCGCTGGGCCCCGAACCCGAGGTCGACGTCGACCTGCAGACCGTTCCCGCCCAGGCCGGCGACGTCTTCCTGATCTGCTCGGACGGGCTGACGACGATGCTCGACGACGAGAAGATCGCCCACATCCTCAGCCGCGCCACCTCGTTGGACAGCGCGGTGCGGGCGCTGGTCGACGAAGCCAACCGGGCCGGCGGCCGCGACAACATCACCGTCGTCCTCTTCCGGCTCGAGGAGGCCGAGGGCGCCGCGACCGAGGCCAGCTCGGCGCGCGAAGGCGCGACCCTGATCGGCGGTGACGCCGAGGCCGCCGGCCTGACCGCGACCGAGGTCCGCAAGCGCGCCGCCGCCGAGGCCGCGCGCAAACGCCGCGAGGAAATCGAGTCGCGCCCGCGCCGACGCGGCCTGCGCACGGCGCTGAAGGTGCTGGTGCCGCTGCTACTCGTCGTCGCCGTCATCGCTGGCGCCTGGTACGGCAACCGCCAGATCTGGTTCCTCGGCACCGACGACGCCGGTCGCGTCGCCCTCTACCGCGGCGCCCCCTACGAGTTGCCTTTCGGGATCGACCTCTACAGCGAGCGCTACTCGAGCCCGATCCAGACCGAGTCGCTGCCGGCGCGGCGCCAGGATGCGGTCACCGGCCACGACCTGCGCTCGCGCGACGACGCCGTCTCGCTGCTGGAAGAAATCGAAAAGACCGCGGGGCTTCCTTGACGTCGGAGAGGAACCGGGAGCTCTTCGCCCTGGTTCCGGTTGCCATCCTGCTGACGGCCGGGTTCGCCGCCGTCTTCGCCCAGGAGAACACCCAGCTCGGCAACCTCAGCCTGATCTACGGCGCCTACTTCCTGGCCCTCTGCCTCGCCACCCACGTCTTCCTGCGGTTCCGCCTCCCCAACGCCGATCCGTACCTGTTCCCGCTGATGGCGACGCTGACCGCGTTCGGCCTGGTGATGATCTACCGGATCGACGAAAGCCTGGCCCGCGACCAGGCGAACTGGTTCGTCCTCGGGCTGGTCCTCTTCGCGGCGACGATCTGGTTCCTGCGCGACTACGAGGTGCTGGAGCGCTACCGCTACACGATCGCCGTCGTCGGCCTGCTGCTGCTGCTGGCGCCGCGGCTGCCGGGGATCGGCCAGCAGGTCAACGGCGCCTATCTCGGGGTGAAGATCGGCCCGCTCGCCTTCCAGCCGGCCGAGTTCACCAAGCTCGCGATCGTCGTCTTCCTCGCCAGCTACCTGCGCGAGCACCGCGAGGTCCTGATCGTCGGGGCCCGCCGGGTGCTGGGGATAACCCTGCCGCCGCTGAAGCACTTCGGGCCGATGCTGGTCGTCTGGGGCGCCTCGATGTTCATGCTCGTCTTCATCCGCGACCTCGGCAGCTCGCTGATGTTCTTCGCCGCCTTCCTCGCCCTTCTCTACGTGGCAACCGGTCGCTTCTCCTTCGTCGTCATCGGGATGGCGATGTTCCTCGTTGGCGCCTGGTTCTTCGCCAGCACCGTCCCCCATGTCCACGACCGGGTCGAGATCTGGCTCCACCCCTACAACTCCCCGGAAGAAACCGGGTACCAGATCCTCCAGTCGATCTTCGCCCAGGCCGACGGCGGGCTGTTCGGCAAAGGGTTCGGCCAGGCGCTGATCAACATCCCCGGAACCCACCCGCCGGCCCGGCTCCTGCCAGCGGCTGAAACCGACACGATCTACGCGCTGATCGTCAACGAGCTCGGCCTCTTCGGCGCCTGCGGCTTGATCCTCACCTACCTGCTGATCACCGCCCGCGGCTTCAAAGTCGCCCTGCTGGCCAGCGACGGCTTCTCGAAGCTGCTCGCCACCGGCCTCACCGCCGTGTTCGCGATCCAGGCCTTCGTGATCATCGGCGGCGTCACCCGGGTGATCCCGCTGACCGGTGTCACCCTGCCTTTCGTCAGCTACGGCGGCAGCTCGATCGTCGCCAACTTCGTCCTCCTGGCCCTGCTGTTGCTGGTCTCCGATCGCGCTCGGCGCGAGGCAGCCGCATGAACCGGCAGATCGTCAAACTCTTCGCCTTCATCGTCGTCCTCTTCGGCGTGCTGGTCGGCTTCACGTCCTACTGGTCGGTCTTCGATGCCGAGGCGCTGAAGGAAAAAGACGCCAACAAGCGACCGCTGCTGGAGCAGCAGCAGATCCGCCGCGGTCGCATCCTCACCGCCGACGGGACCGTGATCGCGAAGTCGGTGGCGAAGGGGAAGGGGGCGGAAAGGCGGTTTGTCCGCCGTTATCCGGGAGGTTCCCTCTTCGGCCACCCGATCGGGTACAGCTTTGTGCGCTTCGGCGATTCGGAGTTCGAGCAGTTCCACAACGAAGAACTGGTCGGCGAAGAAAGCGAATTCAGCTCGATCCTCGACGAGCTCACCGGCGGTACCCAGGAAGGCAACGACATCGTCACCAACATCGACACCGAAGCGCAGCGGACGGCGCTCGCCGACCTCGAAGAAGCCGGCCTTGGCGCCGTCGTCGCGATCGTCCCGCAGACCGGCGAAATCAAGGCGATGGTCTCGAACGCCCCCTACAACCCGAATCGGGTCCCGTACAAGTTCTCGAAGCTGAGCACCGACAACATTGAACGGCCCCTGTACGACCGGGCGACCCAGGGCCAGTACCCCCCGGGGTCGACCTTCAAGGTGGTGACTGCGGCAGCGGGGCTGGAAAGCGGCACGATCACGCCGGAGACGACGATCAACGCGCCGGGCTCGCTGGAAGTCGAAGGGACGCCGCTGCAGAACGACTTCAACGAGGACTTCGGCCCGATCGCCCTCGACACGGCGCTGACCAACTCGGTCAACACCTGGTTCGGCCAGCTCGCCCAGCAGGTGGGCGAGGACCAGCTGTTCGAGACGATGGAAAAGTTCGGCTTCAACTCGCGACCGGCGATCGACCTGCCGGAAAATCAGGTCGAGCCGAGCGGTGTCTTCGACGAAAACGGCCGCCTCCTGCATGCGAACGACCCGGTCGACCTCGCCCGCCTCGGGATCGGCCAGGAGCGACTGCTGGCGACGCCGCTGCAGATCGCCGAGGTGGCGGCGGCAATCGCCAATGGCGGCAAGCTGATGAAGCCGCAGATCTGGAAGCGGGTGATCGACCCCGACGGCCGCGTCGTCGACAAGCTCGACCCCTCCGTCTACAGCGAGCCGGTCAGCAGCGAGACCGCCGAAGAGCTGACGACGGCGATGGAAGGCGTGGTCAGCGAAGGCACCGGGACCAATGCGGCGATCCCCGGCGTCCCGGTCGCCGGTAAGACGGGGACGGCGGAAACGCCGGGCAACGAAGCCTGCGGCGGCGGCGCCGAAGAGAACCAGGCCTGGTTCATGGGCTTCGCGCCCGCCGACAACCCGAAGATCGCGATCGCCGCCTCGGTCGAGTGCACCGAACAGTTCGGCAACGACGTCGCGGCACCGATCTTCCGCGACGTCGCCGAAACGATCTTGAACGGAGAATGACCATGGATACGGAGGAGACCGGTGGCTGAGGTTCGCGAGGGAAGCGTCGTCGACAAGCGGTACCGGGTCCTGCGCCGAATCGGCAGCGGCGGCATGGCCGACGTCTGGCTGGCCGAGGACGCCCACCTGCAGCGGCAGGTGGCGCTGAAGGTCCTGCACAGCCGCTACCTCCAGGACCCCGACTTCATCGCCCGCTTCCAGCGCGAGGCTGAGGCCGCCGCCGGCCTGCAGCACCCGAACATCGTCGCCGTCTTCGACCGCGGCTCCGACGACGGCGTCAACTACATCGCGATGCGCTACGTCGAGGGCCCGACGCTGAAGCAGCTGATCGAACGCGGGCTGACCCCGGAGCAGGCGGTGGCGCTGGTGCGGCAGGTGCTCGAGGGCGCCCGCTTCGCCCACCGCAACGGGATCGTCCACCGCGACCTGAAGCCGCAGAACGTGATCGTCGACGAGGAGGGCAAGGCCGTCGTCACCGACTTCGGGATCGCCCGGGCCGGCGTCTCGGAGATCACCCAGACCGGATCGGTGATGGGCACGCCGCAATACCTCTCACCCGAGCAGGCGCAGGGGTTCGAGGTAACCGGCGTCTCCGACCTCTACTCGATCGGCGTCATCCTTTACGAGGCGCTGACCGGGCGGGTGCCCTTCGAAGGCGAAAGCGCGGTGGCGGTGGCGATGAAACAGGTCGCCGAGACGCCGCAGCGGCCGAGCTCGATCAACCCCCAGGTCTCGCCCGCCCTCGACGCGGTGGTGATGCGGGCGCTGGAGAAGGAGCCGGGCAACCGCTTCCAAAGCGCCGACGCCTTCATCGCCGCGCTCGACCAGGCGATGCGGGAACCGGGCGTGGGGAGGGGGACGGCGACGTTTGCGGCGCCGCCCCCGGTCGTCGCCACCGCCGAGGAGCTGCCGCCGGAGGAAGACCGGCGGCGCAACAACTGGCTCTGGGCGCTCTTGGTCGCGGCGATCGTGATCGGCCTGCTGATCGGGTTGCTCGCGACCCGGGACAGCAAGACCGACGTACCCAACGTGACCGGCAAGCAGCTCGAATTCGCGATCGCCCAGCTCGAACGCAAGGGCTTCGAGGTCGGCGAGGAACAGTTCGTCGAACGGCAGTCGCCGAAGAACACCGTGCTCGAGCAGGACCCGCTGCCCGGCTCGGCTGAAGAAGACTGCGCCTTCCTCAGCCTCTTCTGCTCGAAGCCGAAGGTCGACCTGACCGTCAGCGCCGGTCCCGGCCAGGGCGAAGTCCCGAGCACCAACGGGCTGACCGCCGCCGCCGCGACGAAGAAGCTGGAAGCGGCCGGCTTCGGGGTAACGGTGCAGCGGGTCAACTCGAACTCGGTCGAAGAAGGCTTGGTCGTGTTCTCCGAACCGCGCGGGGGCGACACCACCACCAACGGCTCGACGGTGACGATCTTCGTCTCCCAGGGGCCGAAGCTGGCAAAGGTGCCGGTGCTGGTCGGTGTCCAGCGCGAAGTTGCCGTCCAGCGGCTCAGCGCCCGCGGCCTCACCCCGAGCGTCTCCGAAGAGGAAAGCGCCTCGCCGCAGGGCAAGGTGATCCGCCAGTCGCCTAGCGCGGGCACCCAGGTGGAACCGGGCTCGACGGTGACGATCGTCGTTTCCAGCGGCGAAGAAGAAGAAAAGGCAGTGAAGGCGCCGAACGTGATCGGGCAGGAACGGCGGGAAGCTGTGGAAGCGATTCGCGCCGCTGGGCTGACGCCGCAGGTCGAAGAAGAAGAAACCGAAGTCCCGAGCCAGGTCGGCCGCGTCACCGACCAGTTCCCGCCGCCGGGCAGCGAACTCGAACCGCGCTCGACGGTGACGATCACGGTCGGCAAGCAGGCCCGCGAACCGGCCGAAGAAGAAGGGGAACCGGAACCGTGAGGGTCGCGGTCCTCTCCGGCGGCCGCTCCTCCGAGCACGACGTCTCGCTGCGCTCGGGCGCGGCGGTGGCGCGCGGGCTCCGCGAGGGCGGTCACGAGGCGGTCGAGGTGACGATCGGCCGCGACGGCTCCTGGCGCACCGCCGGCGGCCCGGTCGAGCTGGTCCCCGGCGGCGGCCTGCTCGGCGCCGAGGCGGTCTTCCCGGCCCTGCACGGCGCCTTCGGGGAGGACGGCAGCATTCAGGGCCTGCTCGAGCAACTCGACGTGCCCTACGTCGGCTCTGACGTCCTCTCCTCGGCGATCTGCATGGACAAGCTGACGCTGAAGCGCCTGTTTGCCGCCTACGGGGTGCCGCAGGTCGAGTTCACCGCAGTCGAGGGCAACGACTGGTGGGGCCGCTGCGAGGAGATGGGGCTGCCGCTCTGGGTCAAGCCCTCGCGGATGGGCTCCAGCGTCGGCATCTCCCGGGTCGGCAAGCTCGACGAGCTCGACGCCGCGGTAGAGCGGGCGCTGCGGCACGACCCGCGGGTGATCGTCGAGGCCTCCTCGCCGGGGCGCGAGGTCGAGTGCTCGGTCCTCGGCAACGAGGAGCCGGAGGCCTCGCTCCCGGGCGAGATCGTCGCCCACGGCGCCTGGTACGACTTCGAGGCCAAGTACACCGAGGGCGGGATGGAGCTGCGCGTCCCCGCCCCGATCGGCGACGAGGCCACCGCCAACGTCCGCGAGATGGCCGTCTCGGTCTTCAAGCTCGCCGGCTGCTCCGGCCTCGCCCGCTGCGACTTCTTCGTCGAACCCGACGGCTCCGTCCTCGTCAACGAGATCAACACCATGCCGGGCTTCACCGACACCAGCGTCTACGCCAAGCTCTTCGAGGCCACCGGCACCGACTACCCCGAGCTCTGCGACCGCCTGGTGAAGCTCGCGGTCGAGCGGCACCAGGCGTCGCGGTCCTACGAGTTCTGACGAGTGGTGAGTTAAGCCGGCTATAGCACGGCTAACTCACCACTTGTGAGTCAGTAGGCGCTGTTGCGGGAGCGGGGTCGGGGCAGGGACTTATAGCGCCGGCCGCGGCCGCGGTTCCAGAGGGCGCTGTCGATCTCGGCGGGGGTGAGGGGGCTGGCGGCGGCGAGGAGCTCCACGGCTTGGACGGCGCAGGCGCGGAGCTCGACCTCCTCGGGGGAGCCGTGCTCGAGGAGCACTTCGGCTTCGATGCGGGAGGTGAGAGCCGGGTCGAGGGGGAGGATGCCGTCGATGCGGAGGACGTGGGGGACGAGGTTGTCGGCGAAGGCGGTGAGGCGGTCGAGGCCTGGGAGGTCGGCGGCGCCGGCGCGGTGGAGGTCGGCGGCAGCCAGCTGGGCTCGCTTGTAGAAGGGGACCTCGCGGCCGTCGTAGGTGGAGACGTCGGCGAAGGAGCTCCAGGCGGCGAAGGCCGCGGCCAGCGCCGGGATCGAGGCTGCTGTTTCAGCGGGGCCGAGGAAGCGGCCGCCGTGGTCGATGGCGATGCGGTTGCCGACATCACGGAGCGCGGCGGCGAACTGCGGCATCAGGGGGTGCTCAGGCTCCTGGCCGACGACGCCGGCAATCGCCACCGCATCCATTGCTCTCAGCTCATCGACGCTCCAGGGGCCTGCGGCCTCAAAGCGGCCGGTGACGCCCGCTGCCATCGTCGCGTAGCCGCTGTGGCCCGGGCGCTTGCGGATCGTCGGCCACCAGCCGGAGCCGAAGTTGATCGCGTTCATGCAGATCGCGAAGGCGGCGGCGGTTTCGGGATCCTCGGCGAAGGGCGCCGGCCCGTCTTCGGCGCCAGGCTGGGGCAAGCCGGACGCGTATCCCCCGATCGCCTCCTCGTCGACCCGCATCGAGCGCGCCCGTTCCGCCACCCAGGCGCAGGCGGCGCGGACTTCGTCAGGCAGCGAAACTGAGGTCATGACGAAGCCAGAGATACAGGTTCGGCGGGCCGGGGTGGAGGACGCCGCCGCGATTGCCCGCCTCCTGCGCGACTTCAACCTCGAGTACGACGAACCGACGCCGGCGGTCGAGGAGTTGACCGAGACTGTCGCGCGGCTGCTCGACGAGGACGAGATCACGGTGCTCCTGGCAGGGGCCGGTCCCGACGGCCTCTCGCTCTTCCGCTTCCGCCCCGGCATCTGGAGCGCGGGAGAGGAAACGTACCTGCAGGAGCTCTACGTGGTCCCGGATCTGCGCGGCCAGGGGATCGGTCGCGCCCTACTCGAAGCGACGATCGAGCTCGCCCGCAAGCGCGGTTCCAACGGGATCGACCTCAACACCGGGGAATCCGATACGGCCGCCCGCGCCCTCTACGAGAGCATGGGCTTCACCAACCGCGAAGGCTCGCCCGACGGCCCCTCGATGCTCTTCTACGAGCGCGAGATCTGAGCCGTCAGCTCGGCGAACCCGATCCCCTCCGGCGGTTCGACCAGACGAACAAGAGCTTCATAGGCGACCTTTGTCACTGAGTGCCGCTTCCCAATCGGCGACCTTTGTCACTCGACAGATCCACCAATAATCCTTGGCTTTCCAGGGGAATGGAAAGAGAAACCTGACAGGTGTGGAATGCATTGAAGAGCAGAGCCAAAGCACGCGCTCAGTGATCTGGGTTGACCATTCTCACATCGCTGATAAAAGCTCCCCTAGAACCGTCTGACCGCCAGACGGCCGAGAGCTCAAAGGCATCACATGAAGGCAATCCTTTGGGCTGAACCAACTCCCGACGAGAATCGGGTCTCACGAAAGGAACGATCCCATGAGCAAAAAGCTCATCGTGATCTGTTTTGGCATTGCTGCGCTCACGGCCATGGTCTTGCCGACGATCGCCGCAGCCTCTCCGGAGGTCACACATCCGACAGGCACGACACTTGCCAAAAACACGAAAATTACAGCAACAAACACCGAAACCGCAATCCTCACAACCGACCCCACGGATGGTTCCGAACCGAAAGTTCTTTCGGAATGCACCAAAGTAGTGATCACAGGAGAACTACTCAAGAATACGGGTACGGAAATCGAAGCTAACATCACGACAGCAACATTCTCTGGAGCCGGCGAAGCATTCGACAATATGGCCGAGTGCAAAGGACTCCTTGGGCTCGGGAACCTCACGCCTACAACTAATGGAACAGATCCGGTGGGCACCAAAATCGACGGTGAAGACGTCGCCAATGGGACGCCTTGGTGCCTTAAATCAGCAGCCAACGACAAATTCACCGTGCGTGGCGGCACATGCAACGAAGCGGCCAGAGCTATCGTGTTCATACTCAACAGCACATCTGCTGGCGAATGCGAAATGGAAAAAGCAACCGCGGTCGAAGGCGAAGTTCGCACAGATAAAACGATGAGTAGCGAAGACGCGCTGCTCACTGTGCCTGGCGACGCCCGATCGACATTCAAAAAAATCCGTGGTGGAGTTCTCTGCCCGAGCGCGGGCACCCTCGATCTGTCATTCACATTGGAGACAGACACTACGCCTGCCTCGCCCATCTGGATCTCTTAGGGTCCTGCGGAACCATAAGTCACTGGGCCGCCTCACAACGAGGCGGCCTTTTGCAGGCTCCCCCAGTGCCTTCTGTCACTGCCAGCTCGCAAATAATGTCAACGATTTCCAGCTACATTTGCCAAAGCATGCGCCAAGATCGGTAGCTCTGGGAGGAATGGGCTCGCCGGAGCGTACCTTGACAAGGCTCATTTAATACTCCTACGTTGACCCGGCAGGGCTCGTGCCTAATCGAGGAGTTGGGGGATGTCTGGTGTGAAGCTGTTATGGAGCACGTCCATAGTGTGTGTTCTGATGAGTGTGGCGACGCCTGCGCCGCCAGCGGTGGCTGTGAATTGTCCAAACGAAGCGTTTCGGGTCGGGCCTTCGGCCGCATTGCCGGACTGCAGAGCTTTCGAGCTGGTCACCCCACCCCAGAGCGATGGCCGCTCGTTGGAGGCGCTGACGAACATCGGATTGGGAGGAGCCCTTTGGGATCGGTTTCCAGTTGAGCTCACCTCGGCGATGGGAGAGAGTTTCGTCTACTCGACCGTAGGGGGAGCGCTTGCGACGCCTGTGGGGGGAAGCGGAGCCTTCGACGTCTACAGGGCGCAGCGAGCGCAGAACGGATGGCTGACCAGTGACCGCATCAGTCGCACCTCAAGCACCATTGCGTGGACCACTCCAGGTGGCCTGTCATCGGACCACGAGTTGGCATTCACGGAAGAAGCGGGTCGAGATTATCTGAGGACGGGAGACGGTACGTTCCAGCTGACGGGCCGAGGGAGCCTGGCAGATGAACCCTATGCACAGGGTCGGTACATCAGTGAGGCTGGGGGCCACGTTGTCTTCTCCACCGGGAACGAAAACAACAACCTGCAGAGCCACTGGTGCGGCTTGGCAAAAGCGAAATGCAAAGTCCTCAAGCTCGAGCCAAACGCTCCGCCGGAAGGCACGGGAGCCGTTTACGACCGCAGCGCCGGTGGCCCCACCCACGTCGTCTCGCTGCTGCCCGGCGATGAAACGCCCTTAGCCGGTCAGCAAGCCTTCTACCAAGGGGTCTCAAAAGACGCGAGCAGCGTCGCCTTCAAGATCGAAGGCACGCTGTACGTCCGCGCCGACAACGGGCAAGTCGGCGAAAAAAGCGAGGAAGTGGCCGGCGGCGATCCGGCCTTCGCCGGGCTCTCGGCGGACGGACGCTACCTCTTCTACGTGGCCGGCGGCGAAAAAGGGACGATCCATCGCTTCGACACCACCAACGAAGCCGATGTGGAAGTCAACCCGGTCGGGGAAGGGGAGATCGTCAACGTCTCCGCCGACGGCTCCCACGTCTACTTCATCTCAGAGCAGCAGCTCGACGGAGTCAAAGGCACCGCGGGGCAGCCGAACATGTATGTGTGGAGCGGAGGCTTGCCAGAATACGTGACCACCGTGCTTCCCAGCGATCTGGAAAGCACGTCCGGAGGAGGGTTCGGGGCGGCGTCGCTTACCGCGTGGACGAAAGTTGCTGCTCCGGTGCTAAACATCATGACCGGTCCAGGAGCCGATTCCTCCCGCACTACTCCTGACGGCAGCGTGCTGGTCTTCGAGTCCCGTGCCCCCCTTACGCCGTACCAAAACGCCAGTCACACTGAGATCTATCGGTACGACGCCATAACGAAGGAGTTACTGTGTGTGTCGTGCAACGCGTTATCCGAGCCAGCGAAGACGGGCGCACGGTTGCAGGAATTAATCATGGTCGAACCCGCCATCGTGGTCAACAACCTCAGCGATGACGGTAGTCGGGTCTTCTTCGAAACCGCCGAAGGGCTGGTTGCGCGCGACGGGAACGAAGCAAACGACGTCTACGAGTGGACCGCGGGCGCTGAACCGCCACTTGCCCTGATCTCCTCGGGCGAATCGCCGGCTTATCCCATAGAAGCACCCGGGGTATTACCGCTCATCCCGGAACCAAACGTCATCGTTGCGGTCACCCCTGACGGATCCGACATGTTCTTTAGCGCCCGGGAGGCCTTGGTGCCGGGGGCTGGGGAGAACGGGACCCAGGCAATCTACGACGCGCGTGAGAATGGGGGCTTCCCGGTGCCGACTCAATCGACCCCTTGTATCGAAGACTCCTGCAGGCCGAGGAATTCGCCTACCCCGATTCCTCCTTCGGCGGCAAGGTCCGAAACCATGGTTGGTGGGGGCAACGTCAAGCCAAGGAAAAGGCGTTGCCGAGTGCCCGGAAAGAAGCCACATCTTGGGAAGCATCGGCAATGTTTCAAAGGGCACAGGAAGTCCCAGCAGCATCAAAAGGAGGGCCGAGGGAGGGCCTCCGGGGCACGAAGCGGACGGGTCGGCTCTGTTGAAGGCAGTGAGCCCGCTATCACCCACGCCGCTTCGGAGGCAAACGCCTCTTTGCCTCCGGCACCTATCGATTCTGCATCGATTTCAGCGGGAGCGATGAGCGAATCCTTTGGCATCCAGGCAATCGAAGGGTCATTTTGCGCTCTGTCAATTGAATGCGAGCTGCCATCCCTGCCCGCTGGCTCCCACCCCAACTTCACCACCGTGCTGGAATTCAGTCACACTACGACCGGCGGCAAAGAGGATGCCGCGGAGGCGTTAGAAGAGCTGCAGGTCAACCTCCCTCCGGGCCTGTTGGGGAATCCGCAGGCCACTCCCCAGTGCAGCATGGGAGCTTTCCTGTCATACGCCAGCTGTTCTACGGATTCTCAGGTTGGAGTCAGCCTCGTAACCCTCGGAAATCCTGCCTATGTAACCCAGAAGTTACCGATATATAACCTAACTCCCCCTCATCCCACGGACGAAGTAGCACGGTTTGGTTTCATCGCCTACCTACCGATTTTTATCGATGTAAAGGTCCGGGCCTCGGGTGACTATGGTGTCACTGCCACCATCCACGATCCCCCCGGCCTCGGTGTCGTCATCCGGGCGAGGACCACCCTATGGGGCAACCCGTCCGATTCCGAACACGACAAGGAACGGGTCACCATGCGCGAAGTCGGGATCTGCCCGCTCGGCACCGCCTGCGAAGCCCAATTCGAAGGCAAAGACAAATCCGACCCTTCAGGGTGGAAGCGCCCCAGCACCATCCCACCGGCCGAACGCAAGGCCTTCATGACCGTTCCCTCGGCCTGCCAGCAGATGGGTCTCTCGACGGAAGTCAAGAGCTACCAGCTCCCCGGTCAGCTATTCACCGCCCAGGCCCCCCTCGCCCCCATAACCGACTGCACCGGCCTGCCCTTCGCCCCGAGCTTCGAAGCCGACCCGACCAGCCATGAGGCGGGAGCCCCCACCGGTATCCACACGGTCCTGAAGCTCCCCCAGCACCTGGGTGAAGCAGAACGCGCGACCGCGACCATGCGCGAAGCAAGGGTGACCCTCCCCGAGGGCATGCAGGTGGCAGCAGGAGCCGCCAACTGGATCGGCACCTGCTCTGATCAGCAGGTCGGCTTCCACGAAGAAGTCGACACCGCTTGCCCCGATGCCTCCAAGCTAGGCACCGCCACCTTCACCTCCCCAGCCCTCTCGGCCCCGATCGAAGGCACGATCTACCAGCGCAATCCGACTTCCGGCCACCAGCTCGGCCTCTGGCTCACCGCCGATGCCCTGGGCATGCACATCAAGCTCCCCGGCTCCCTCGAGCCCGACAAGGCCACCGGCCGCCTCACCGCGGTGTTCACCGACCTCCCCCAGGTCCCGGTGGAAGAGATCGACCTAAACGTCTGGGGCGGCCCGAGGGCGCCGCTGCAGAACCCCGACCACTGCGGCACCTTCACCACCAACTTCTCCTTCAGCCCCCACT
>Ga0207711_10000078_pt1 | contig 105626 bp, 159 predicted proteins | sample KBSS34metaG_FD_184401 | JGI IMG/M metagenome (GOLD analysis project Ga0207711, IMG submission 184401) | Switchgrass rhizosphere microbial communities from Kellogg Biological Station, Michigan, USA - KBS S3-4 metaG (SPAdes) (version 2) | ecosystem: Host-associated > Plants > Roots >... | reverse complement strand
AGACGACGATGGGTTGAGCGTGACGTCGATCCATTGATCGACGAGATACTCGGTGTTGCGCTTGGCCGGGTCGAAGGTCGTGCCGGTCGGGACTCGGAACAGGGCGACATCGAAGCGCTTGTTGGTCTGGTCGCGCAGGTAGGTCACCAGGCGGAGGTTGTTCCCCCAGACACCGGGGCTCGTCGCCGTGACGGTGAACAGCGGTGTGCCCGACGTGTTGGGTGCCGTGGCGTCGAACACGTCGATGTCGGCTGGCACAGCGTTCGCACCAGCGATGCGGGTGATGTACGCCTGCCGTCCCCCGTTGCCGAAGAAGTCGTTCACGGCCATGTGCAGGTCGGTGTAGTCCGTCCCGAACAGGGTCGTGAAGCTGGCCCACGACGTCACCAACGTCGGGGTGACCGGCCCCTGGGACGAGCGGCCGATGAAGGCGGCACTCGTGGTGGTGGTCTGGGATGTGGCCGATGCCGGGCGGAAGAGCCGCTCCGACACCTGGACCGAGGGATAGTAGCTGTCGCTCACAGTGAGTCCTTTCGAGCTGATACGTAAGTCTCCGAGAAGGTGCTCCTAAGCATCAGCGGTCGTGTCCCACCATGCGTACTCTTCACCGTCATGTATGCCCCTCAGTGAGAACCCGACCTGCAGCACACGGATGTACTCGGCCGGATCAGTGACGGGCATGTGCGCCGAGATCTTGAGTGTGTAGACCTTCCTGAACACCGGCTTGCCCTCGGGGTCGAGGTAGTCGGAGCGAGTCGAGCCCATGTTGTCGAGCCACCGCTGGGTGTCGTCGGCGGGCACGTGCAGCGCGCCGAGGTTGTTCAGCGGGAGGTACTGGTACGAGAGGAGCTGAGCCGTGAGGCGGCGGTCCTGGCGGGCGTACCGGCAGTGCGTAGCGACTTGGTAGTACAGGTCGTACGGCTGGAAGAGGATCGTCTTCGCATAGGGAGCTGCCGGGTCGAGCCCACCGATGCCGAGCATCTCTGCGTACTCGGCGAAGGTCGGCGCCGTCGACGGCCACCAGTCGACGTCGACCGTCTCCAGGGAGTGCGTGCGGTCCGAAGCGAACACGACGTCGATGAGGTCGATCGTGATGAACGGGAAGATGGCCTCGCGCTCGGTGGAGGGCATCCCGAACCACACCTTCACCCGTCGGTGCTCCTCCTCCACAGAGGGATCCGGCACGGTGAGGCTGGAGAGCTTGGCCTTGAGCGCCTCGTCCTCGGCGAGTAGGAACCCGACGTCAGCCACGCTGGTTCACCGCTTTGTCCCACGCGAGGCGAGCAGCGGTGGTGGACTGAGCGATGCCCTGCCGGAAGACCGGCTGCATCTGAACACCGGGGGCGCCGTACTCGCGAGCAGCATCCTCCTCGTCGAGGTCGACATAGATCGTGTCCCCGTCGAACTTGACGTCCACCGGGTGACCAACGGTGCGCTCCAGCGCTACAGCAACCTTGTCGATCATCGCATCGACTCCGCCCATGAACAGGTCAAGCGTGTCGTCGTCGTTCAATCCGCCGCACATCGCGGCAATGAACTCGTCGTTGAACGAGACCAGGGCCATTCGTCTGGGCCTTCCGTTGGGTTGAGCTTCTGGGGAGCAGGTCGCTTGTCCTGACTCGAATCCCAGAGTAGTGCCACAGCAGGAGGAGGGTGAGCCCTGAGGTCAGGCCGCCACCCATGCAGTCCCGTTGTAGAACTGGATCGCACCCGTGGTGCTCGACTTCCACCTGTCTCCGTACACGTACGGGGCGATGGGGAGCGCCGGGCTCGTGGTAGCGCGAGCGGGCCGGTAGGTCAGCGTGAGGAGCTGGCGCGCCAGCACAGCCTGCGAGGCCACGGGCGGAGCGATGCCCACGCCCTTGCGCCACAGGAAGCCCGACGTCCACCCCGGAAGGTTCTTGAGGACTTGGAACGGCGTCGTGTTAACCGCTCCGACCTGACCCGTCGTCGAGCCGGTGACCGAGGCGAGCTGCGTTCCCATCGTGCTGTACACGCCCACCCTGATCGTGGCGGCCGTGCGGTCGAGGGTCATGATCAGGGCCACAGGAGAGCGCGTTGCTGCGGCAGGCTGAGCTGACAGCACGGTGTTCAGCGTCCCGCCCGTACCGTTGAACAGACCCTTCACCGGCATGGTGGTGCCGTTGGTGAGGTTGAACTGCGAGGTGTCGGTAGCAGCGACCAGGCCAGCGATGAGCGAAGCCGGGTTGGGGATGTTGCCGAGCACGCCGACCCAGCCGAGGACGGCGTCCTCGTTGGCAGCCAGGTTGAAGACCCCGGCCCCTGTGTTCGCCACTGAGAACAGGTTGGTCGCTGTGGCCGGGACGGGGTTGATGTAGGCAACGACCCCGTCGGGGATGATGCTCAGCGCCTGGGTCGCTGCAGCCGTGTACGCCAGGGTTACGGTCTGTCCGCTCGTGGCGGGGAACGTGGTGGCGCCGGGGGTGATGCGTCCGATGTCGTGCGGGGTGATACGCACGGCGTTGGCCCGGACAGCTCCCGAGGCGTACAGCCGTCGGAGGGCAAGGTGTGGGTTGATGTTCTGGTTCCAGATGTACGTGGTCAACGCAGCGCCCGAGTCGAGGGCCGAGGTGATGGAGGCGATCTGGGTCCACCCCGTGTCGTCATCCAGTGCCGTGCCGGGCTTGCGCAGCTTCACCGCCAACGTCTTCGTCGCCTGCACCCACTCTGCGCTGATCTGGAACCAGCCGTCCACCTGATAGGGAGTCGTGGCTCCAGCAGCGGACACCGTGGTGAGCAGTACCGAGGCGTCGCTCATCGTGCACAGGGCCTGCACCGCTCCGGTGTTGGTCACGTTGGCAGCGATCGAGCCGCCTACACCGATGCGCGACTGAGTGTCGGTGGTATTGCGCCACACCTCAGCCCGCATCATGCGGTTGCTGGCTGCCTCGATCGTCACAGGTGCGGTGATGGTGTTGGCCGAGGTGATCGGCGTCCAGATGCACGGCCCGACCAGACGGATCAGACCGGTGTTCGTGGCTTCGAGGAGCGTCTTGTCCTGGCCGACGTACGTGGTGCCGCCGAGCTTCGTCACCGTATGGGCCGTGGCCGACGTGAACGTGTTGCCAGGGCCGAACACGCCGTTGACCTCGAACACCTTGGTGCCCAGCACGGGAGAGGTATTGGCTCCCACACCGTTGTAGACCGCTGCCGAGTACAGGATGCCGTTGAGCACCTCTCGCATCGCCACACCCGACAGGACATACCCGGCGCCCAGGAGAAGCGATGAGGTCGAAGCGAAGCTCCCTGGGAACGCAGCGGCGATGGAGGTGCCGTGCTGAACCCACGTAGGAGTCGCACCCGTGCCGCCGGTCCAGAACCTGACGTCGCCGACCACAGTGTCAGCCGTGACCCCGACCCAGGCTGCCTGACCGGGGGTGAACGCATAGGCCGCCGTTGCGGTCGCTGTCCCGGTGTTCGAGCCGGTGGTAGACCACCGAAGCACAGGGGTGCCATCCGTGAGGAGCCCCCACCGGTACGAGCGCTGGTTGTCGTCTGTTGAGGTCTTGCTGATGATTCCCTGTTGCAAACCTGAAGACCAGGCGTCGGGGGCGATGCGCGCTACGAGACCGATCGACCCCGTGATGGACAGGGCTGCCGACGTCGGGACAGAGAGGCCCGAGCCGTCGACACCGTCAATGTCAGCCGAGAGGTAGAACCCAGCGCCCCGGTTGGGGATGCCCACCATCAGGAACCGTCCGTGGCGACCCAGAATCCAGTGAGGTCGAGCATGGCGTTGCCGGTAGTCACAGCGTTGTTGCCGGTCTGCGGTGAGATGGGTGCCCAGCCATTGGGGTGCAGGATCGCCGAGTGGTAGTCGGGCGAGAGGATCCAGATCTGACCCACGAACGGGGTGGTGGGCGGCAGCGTGCTCACGACGGGGCGGTAGCGGGCATCCAGCTCGGTGATGCTCCAGAGTCCACCCGTGCCACCAGCGTTGGCCTGCGTCCCCGTCGAGCGCGCCTTGACCATCCACGTGACGGCGATGACGGGCGGGAGCACATCGAACGGCTCGTTCGAGCCGGTGTTCCCGACCGTGACGCCGGTCTTGGCCGTCGTGTCGAGAGTGTCCGGGTCGAGTAAGAGGGCGAAGGTGCCGTTCTGGTCTCCAGTGGGGTGCAGGTTGCCGTTGGGCGTCGAGTAGACGCCGCGCCCCGCCTTCGGGTGACGGTGGCCAGGGTCGGTGAGCGGGTGGCCGTGCGACGGCAGATTGGCCTCAGTGAGGGAGACCTCCACCGACCCGGCTACGTCACCAAGGGTGAGAGCCACCCCTCCGCCCGTGCCGATCGGGATGCGTCCCTGGAAGTTGGGCAGTGCGACCGTGCCGACGTCGGACCCGTAGCGGCTGCCGACGATCGCCGCCAGCTCAGCCGTCGCAGCAGCGGTGGTCGAGATCATCTGTCCGATGAGCCCGATCCACCCTGCGGGGATGAAGGCGCCCGCGCCGATGAACGGGGCGATGGTGCCGACCGGGATGGCGTCGTCGGACGGGTCGTACGAGCGGAACGAGACCCAGCCCGTGGCCGCACCGGAGGAGTCCGCCTTCATCCAGAGTGCAGCGTTGAGCGGCGCCTCGACGTCGACGTAGAGCGAGCCCTTGTCGGCGATGACGACGCCCTCCGGCTTGCCCGAGCCCCGCAGGAAGTTGGCTGCCTGCAGCACACCAGTGCCCGACACCGACGCCACAGTCGAGCCACCCGACGTCTGCACGTCGAGGGTCTTCTGGTTGGCAGGCGTAGCGGTGCGCGCCTTGAGCGTCAGCAGCGATGTGGTGCTGTCGGTGGCCCTGATGGTGAGACCGGCCGCCAGCTCCATGGCCGAGGCAGCGAGCCGCGTGAGCGTGCTCTCGACCCAGGTAAACCTGCCGTCAGCTCGCAGGGTGAAGCGTCCTGCTGGTGCATCGGACTCGACGAAGGACGTCGAGTTGGAGGCGAACGTCCGACGCAGTGTCTGCTCCATCATGACGCGCTTGTCGACGATGGCCGACGTGGAGATCGACGCGGCGCTCGCTCCCACGAGCACGGAGGCGAGCAGGCATTGCGTAGCAGGGTCGAAGTTGGGGAAGACCGGGTTGGTCGCCGAGGCCACGCCTCGTACGGCGGTGAGCAGCCCGGCGTTGTTGGTGACGATCAGGTCGAAACGAGGGTTGGCGTCGCTGGTCTGGATGGTGACCGACCCACCAGCGACCGCCACAGGAGCACCGTCCACAACGGCATTGCCGCTTGCCACGACCACAGACATGTTGGGCGAACCCTGCGATGCGACGGCGCAGCCAGAGACGACTCCAGTGGGCCCGTAACCGAGCGCCTTGTAGTCCCCTGAGTCGGGTTCGGATTGGTCGACGGCAGCAGCGTCTGGGCCGTTGGGGACGGTGAACCCCATGAGTCAGTCTCCTTTGATGGAGCCGAGGCCCTCGGCGACGAGCGCCGCGGCATCGGCGGCGGTCATCTTCACGGGCACGCCTGCGGCGAGGGCGAACGACGCCCCCGACTCAGTCGTGGTTCCCATGGTGTTCGATGTTGGCAGGAAGTACACCATCCCGAAGAGCTTCGGGACCACACCCTCCGGTGAGGTGGGCGTTTCAAACTCCTGCTCGGGTGGGGGCGCCTGCTCTGGTGCTGGCTCGGGCTGGGGTGCGGGCTCAGGAGCCTGCTCCGGCTCAGGAGCCTGCTCCGGCTCAGGAGTGGCGGCCTCTTCCTCGACCGCCGGTTCTGCAGCCTTCTTGCGCGCAGTCACTGCTGCTCCCAGAGAAGGTCACGCTTCTGCAGATACTGGTAGATGTGCGGCGGCACTCGGTACCGGTGACCACGCTTCATCTCGATGCGCTCCGGGCCGTAGAAGATCGGGCCGACATCGACGATGACACGCACGATGTAGTCGTCCTGCTCGGGGTCGACGACGACCACGCCGAGGTCTTGGATCTCGTCGACGACGACGGCGTCCTCATTCATGAAGTTCGCAGTGGAGGTCGTCTCGTTGAGAGTGTCCTCAACGACCACATCGTCTGAGTAGTCATCCTCATCCACCGTGAAGTCGTCTTCGATCTCTTCAACTTCCTTGACTGTCATACGAGTTCCCCTGTTCATAGTTGTACGGATTGAGTACGTGAAGAGCGAAGCCCTCACGCCCCGACGCTAGCCGTTGACGTGAGGGCTCCTGTGTTCTGCTCTGACGGGAGCAGCTCAGTTCGTGGAGACGAGCGAGACCGCCTGCGGCGTGATTGCGCCGAAGCCCCAGATGGCGTACCAGGCGAGGGCGTGCTCACGACCGAAGTCGAGAACGCCGCCGTCACGCAGCTCCACGGGGAGCGACACGGCATGACCGAAGGCGTTGTCGCCGATCATGATCGAGTCGTAGGTGTCGTAGCCGACGGCACCGACGTTGGTCTTGCGGACCTGCGTGGTCTCGATGAACACAACATCGTTGATGCGGCCGATCTCGCCAAGCATGAAGTTGCCGGGGGCCGCGTACTTCGTCACTTCGATCCACTCCGGCGTGTCACGCAGGCGGCGCGACTGGTGCGGGTGGATGAAGTGGACGTAGGTCTCACCGAGTCGGGGGATGTTGAGCGTGGCGAGCTGCTCGACAGCATCCTTGACCGAGTGCGGGGTGAGGAAGTACGCCTCCTTGGCTGCGGTGCCGTCGGCGGCGTCGACCGCTGCCTGGTTGACCGCCACGAGGCCCGGATCGTAGATGTTCGTCGAGGCACCCTGGAACGGGGCCGCCTTGCGGTAGCCGAACGCCACGTTGCCAGCAGAGTTGAGCAGCGTGTTCCGGGCCTGGAAGTCCATCGAGGCCGCCATGTGACGGCCAAGGAGACGGGAGCCCGACGCCATGATGTCGTCGAACGAAGCGTGCAGGAGCAGCTCCGAGACGGCGATGGCCTTGCCCTGCTCCGCAACGCTGATGCGGAACTGGAAGGCGCTGAGGGCCGACGTGGTCAGGCGCACACCTTCGGTGAGTTCCGCTCCGAGCGTCTCGTTGACGTCCAGATTGTTGTACTTGAGGAAGTTCACGGTCAGGCCGGGCATGACTCCCAGCTCGGTCTTCTTCACGGCGAACTGCTCGAAGCGCAGAATCGGCATGGCCTGGAAGAGGATCTCCTTCGACCAGATGGCCTGGATGGCCGGGGTCAACGCGGATGAACCTGTGATCGCAGTGCCCTGCGGGTAACCCTGGGTGACGATGCCCGACGGCGCGGGCGCCGCCTGGACGCCAAGGAACGCACCACCCACGGGGACGGCTGCGGGGTTGGACCCGCCGCTGACCCCCGAGTACAGGTTCCCTGAACCGCTGATACCACCAGCAATGTCTGGCATGACTTACTTCCTCCTCTGGAGAATGGTTGAGTGATTTCGATGTGTGGACAGCTAGTTCAACGCTGTCCGTAGAACTGCGCTCGCCCTGCGGCGTGCAAGGTGCCCCGGTGTGCGGCGTACTCCGATGGTGACATCGCCCGGATCTGCTCGGGCGTGATCGTCTTCTGCTCCTGTTGCTCCTCCAGAGGACCGTTGCCAGTCGGGGACGTGGAGCGCACTCCTTGCATCCCCTGGATTGCTTGCTGGCGAACGGCCATTGCGCCCTGAGCGATTCGCTCGGAGCGCTCGATTGCATCCGCTATGGATGCGTCGATCTGCTCGGGTGTCTCCCCGGCGACGTAGTCGGCGATGTCGGGGAGGATCAATGCGGCGTTGGCGGACAACGCTGCTGAACGGTAGTCCCGAAGCTGTTGGAGCCGACGCTCCTGTTCCAGCTCCGCCTTGGCGATCTCCGCCTCGGTACGGACCGTGGTGATCTGTTGCTCGAACTGCTCCTGAGTCTGCCGGAGCAGGTCACGAACGGTCATCTCCTCTTCGGCCTTGGCCTTGGCTTCCGCCTCGGCTGCGGCCTGAGCGTCTGCGGCTGCCTTGCGGGCTGCGTCGCGCTCGGCCTTCAACTCCTCCAGTTCCTTCGCCATCGACTCGATGCGAGGGTAGACCTTGTCCTTCTCCTGCTTGCGGAACTCTTCGACCTGTGCTTCGGTGAAGGTTCGTTCCCCGTTGGTCTGACCTTGCTGCGGTGCGGGCTGTACGACTGGACCCGTGTCCTGTGTTCCCTGTGCGAAACGGCTTGCCGGAGTGGCGGCGGGCTCGACGCCCACAATGAAGCCATCTCCTGTAGACACGGTTGTATCAACGTTGCTCATGATTCAGTTTCCCCTGTGGATGTAGTTCTACGGTGTGTTCGGAAGCTATTGGTTCGACGGATTCCGGTACTGAGCCAACTTCGTTCCGTAGGCTTCTTCGACCAGTTGTTGTGCAATGTTCGCCACTTCTGGCGACACCGCAGCGGGTGCCCCTGTGCTTCCTTGATCGCTGGGTGATCCAGCAGATGTAACAGTAGCGCCGTTGTCCTCGCCGGGCGGGCCTTGGCCATCTGGCGGCATGCCCGTGAGCAGGAAGACAGCCATCGATGTGGCCGCCTGACGGAGCTGCAACGCTGCTGCTTCCTTCTGATCCTCGATCAGCTCAGCGAAGATCTCGGCCATCTTCTCCTCGGGGAACTCCTCGCCCAGCTCGCGCAGAGCGCCCCGCTTGGACTCCAGACCGAGGTTCATCTTGGCCATGATCTCGTTCAGCTTGACGAGGATGTCGACCGGCAACGGGGGTGGCCAGTGGACCGACGTCTCGTACGTGTTGGGGTCAGCCGGGTCGAGCACGAGCAGTGACCCGTCGGGCGGGGCGGCGCTCTCACGGGCATCGAACTGGAGCGTCCACGGCTCCTTCTGGAAGAGGGTGAGCAGGACGATCTCGTTGATGCGCTGGAAGCCCGAGGTGAACTGGAGCTTCTTCATGTTGTAGCGGTTCATCAGGGGCTGGTACTGGATGTGGAGCGCCACGCCGCTGGTGTTGGAGATCGGCTGCATCTGGCCGAGGGCCTGCTCAGGCACGCCGGTCATCTCGTGCATGACGCGCTTGATGACGTCCATGTAGCCGAGCGGACCGGAGAGGTCGACGAGCGACTGGAGGTTCTCCACCCGAGCATCCTTGGGCAGGGTCCACGTCTTGCGGGGGCCCTTCTCCAACTGCGAGGTCTTGGCGCCGGTCACGACGGTGATGGGTGCCGAGTGGTAGTTGATGATGTCGCTGATCTCCAGCGCCTTCTCGTTGTACTCGCGGTTCAGGGCCACAACGTCGGCGATGTCCGGCGTGCCCCAGGGTGACCCTGAGACGGGGTTGTTGGGGATGTACACGATGGGGATGACGCCGAGCGGGTTGGGCCGCGAGTCAATCAGCTCATCGTTCACGAACTCCTCGATGCCGGTCTCGGAGATCCGCTCGACGTAGGTCATGACCTGGCGGGTGCCGTCGGCCGCCGTCGTCCAGAAGCGGTACTTGAGCTTGAACGACAGCATGCGCTGGCGGTCGTGCTCGTGCCACTGCGGGAAGCAGTGGGCCGGGTTCATCGGCAGGATGCGCACACGGCCGGGGTGGACGCGCCCCGTCGTGTCGACGTAGGGATCCTCGTACGCCACCTTCACGAAGCAGTCGCCCGTGACGCCAGCGGTCTGGCCCATCTCCCACAGCACAGCTTCCTTGCGGTTGTCCTGCTCCCACACCCTCTTGAGGAGTGATGGGATGATGGCCGCTGTGGCCGGTGGCGTGCGGAAGGTGATGCCCTTGCCGAAGGTGAAGTTGGTGATGTAGTCGCTCAGCGCCCGCACGTAGTTGGCGGCGAACTGCGGCTCGCCGACCTCGCGCCGATAGGCGTACATGTGGCCGAGGTAGTGGGCCCAGTACAGCGAGTAGCGCGAGAGCCGGACGCCGTGAACCTCGAACTCCTCGTCGGCCAACTCGACCAGACCGAGCGGGCTGATCGAGATGGTGAGGTCGGATTGCGACGCTCGGTACGAGGGAGGGTAGAACGACAATGCCATTAGCCCTCGACTCTACGCTTCACACGGAACCCGACGGTGTCCGCGACTTCAGGCTTCAGGCCCCACACGTCGGCCGGACCACTCATGTGCTCGACCTCGAAGACATGAGCCTCTCTCGGATCGTCGGGGTTCTTGCGGTTGTGCATCTTGGCCTTGGTGCGACTGATCTGCTGCGCCTTGCCGAGATCAGGAGTGGCGAACGCCATCGGCGTGCCCTCGAACGACCAGTCCGAGTCGGTCGGTTCGATGGTGTCACCAGCGTTGAACGGGTGCGTCGTACCGTGGAAGAGCGACGGGTTGAGGTGGTCGGTGGCAGGCATCACAGGTACGGGACATCGATGAACAGACCGACGTTGATCTTGGAGCCGGGCAGCGTTCCTACACCAGAGTGCCAAGCGACCGGGACATACCAGTTGTCAGGACCGGCCTTGGTCGGCGTGCCAATGACTGTGAAGCGGTGCCAGTTGGATGCGTCGTTGTAGACGTTGAGCCTGATCTGTGACTTGGTGTCTATCAGGCTGAGGCCGTAACTGCGGTCGGCACCGTCCGCATCCACCCGCCGGACGTCCAAGATCGTGGCGAGCTTGGGGTCGGCGTTGTCGAGTCGGATCTGGTTGCCGGTAGCAGGTGGAGAGGCAGTAGAGAACATGTAGGAGGTCTGGACGAAGACGAAGTCGGGCCTGTCCTCCACCACCGAGACTCGTGTACCAAGGCTGTTGAGGCCATTGGTGTTGCTGGAGACCTGAGCCTCAAGCTGATTGAGGCGGGCGAACATGGCGCCCACGTCGTTGCCCATGTTGATGATGGCCGTCTGGTTGGCGGCGACTTCACTCTTGAGGGCGACGATCTCAGAGGTGTTCGTTGTCGTCTGCGATGAGTTGGCAGCGATCTGCGTTGTGTGGGTAGCGATCTGAGAGGACAGTCTCTCGATCTCCTCGTACAGGTACTCCAAGCAGGTGTTGAGGGTCTCTCCCCACGGCTCCTGGCCGATGACCGGCATTGTCACATCACTCACTGGCGTAACCTCCATAGGGTTGAACAATGCCGTATTGGCCCAGGCCGTATCCCGTCCCCGGTGCCACGATGACATCAGCGGTGACGGTCTCCTTGTGGCAGTACGCCGTGACGGTGAAGTCACCGGCCTGCTCGTAGGTGTGCACCATGGTCTCGGAGCAGAGCACATCGTTGGTGGTGGAGCCGTCTCCGTAGTCCCAATCAACGTTGTGAGTCGGGTCGTCGTTCACGGTGAAGGAGTACCTGAACGGGTTCCCCGTGTCCGGTATGACGTTGATGGAGAAGAGGCCCGGTGACGGGCCCGGTGCTGTAGCGCCGTCATCCTCTGGGTTGGTGTCAAAGTCCTTGTAGAGCTGGTACGAGAGCATGTCCGACCCGTTGGGGGCGGGCAGCTCGTGGTCGGCGTAGGTGTGTACGTTGCGCTCGTTGGGGTAGGCGTACCTGCGGGTGGCCCCAAGGGCAGTCACACCACCGGGCATCGTGTCGAACGCCATCTCCTCGTCGGGGAAGATCTGCGTGGCGGTCACACCGATGATGATGGAGTCGGGCACACGACCTCGGATGTTGAAGTCGGTGACCCTCCAGAGGCGATCGTCGTATCGCACAAGATCGTTGAGGCGCCGGGTGTAGTCCTCCGGGTCGGAGATGCCCGAGTCCTGCAGCGCTCGCACCGATATGGCGCAGGTGAGCTTCTCCGTCGGCTTGCGCCCCTCGGGGGTGGGGCGATGCCGGTCCTCGTTGACGATCACCCAGAGCGCAGGCACGAGGAGACCGGCGGAGTAGCGGCGGCCGCCTTCATCGTAGGTGTCGTTGTAGGCCGACTGCATCGAGAGGAACTCGTGCCAGAACACGACCTCGCCCAGCTCGCTCTGGTACCAGTCAAACCCGTTGCCGAAGATGTGCTCGGCCTCCTGACGCAGATCCATCAGTCTCGGTATCCCTTGTACACATCGGTGCTGTAGTCACCGCGAAGACGGGAAGCGACCATCCGGTGGTGGCCCTCGTTGATCCAGGTGTTGCCGTGGCGATCCTCTGTCACGTCGGGAGAGTACGGCACCTCCCAGTCCTCCTCACCGTTGACGAACTCCGTCTCCGGTGCACCCTCGTGCATGTACCGCTCCAACGTCGGCCCGTGGAGGTGAGCCTGGCTGGTGTGCAGAGGCTCGTCGTGGCGGACGGAGTCCATCGTGTTGGTGTCGGGGAACCCTGGCGACGGGGTGCCCTTGTAGTCGTTCCCCTCGTACTCGGGGTGATCCTTCAGGGGCCACGATCGGATGTTGGTGGCTCGATAGATCGTCTTGACCGCATCCCTGGTGAGAACGCCACCGGGCCGTCGAGGATCACGCCCGGTGTTGATGGCGGCGATCGCGTTGGAGCGGACCGGCTCCGCTCCGAAGGAGTCGTTGAACTGAGCACCGAGCGCGACCATCAGAGGTTCGACCGCCTGCCATCCCGAATGGGGATCTGCTTCTCCTGGCCAGGGGGGAACTGCACCGTGCTCCAAGGGACCAGGGAGTGAGGTAGCACCGCCTGGTAGGGATCGGCATCCGCGCCACTCTTCCCTGCCCGGCGGACGATGTCGTGCGTCACTCCCGCCTCAGGGAACCCCTGGGATCCTGATTCAGGGACGTTGATCTGCATGGCGTGGACCGGAACGGGCGGAGCGTTCGAGTCCATCCGAAGGTTCACCTCGTCCTCGAAGTCCGTCGTCGGGTTGTTGTGATCGATGTGACGGGCGTCGATCTTGCCGTGCCAGATCACACCCATGTTGTACGGCTCCGTTGAACCTCCACCCATCTCCGCACGGTGGCCGAGATCTCGAAAGGGCTGCTTCCCTTGGTTCTTGCGCCGCTCCACCTTCGTCTCCAGAGCCGTTTCCTCCGGTGTCCATTCGTCCCTCCAGGGCTTGCGGTCGGGCCCGAAGGTGAGAGCGTCTATCCGCTCGTCCTCCTTGATCATCCGCGCCTCGTTGGCACTCATCTTCGTGCCGTGCTGAAGAGCCTTGAAGGTGCTCTCGGTGAACCGTTCGGGGATGGACTGCGGCGACTCCGTCCAGTGAACACCACTGGTCACCTCGTTGACCGGTCCGAAGACGCTCTCTCCCTTGTCGTTGGTTCTGTACGTCCCGTAGCCCGAGTCGGCTGGGTAGGGGTGGCTCCCCGAAGTCCAGTGCTCGATCAGACCAGCAGGGTCTTCCCGCGACGCCTTGGCCGGGTCGGGGTACTCGGGGGTCGGGTAGATCTTCCTCGTCTCACCACGCCACACGTTGGCCTGCTTCGGGGTGCGACCGCTGTTCACATCCATTGTGGCCTTCGCCACGACCGGCTCGGGCCCGAAGGAGTCACTCCACTGTGGGCCGAGATCAGATACACGAACCATGACTACGTCTCCCTCGGTGGGTACGGGTTGTCACCTCGGGTATGACGCGGAACCCGCCCTCCGACGGCCCTCGCCCATGCGTCACCGGCTCGTGTCCGGTCTGGGGAGTGCTTGGGGGTCGGGGTGCCGGGGATCGAGCTGCCCTCATGGAACAGTGCCGAGGCGATGCCCTGACGCTGGTGCTCTTCCTGTGTGAAGACGCCCCTGATCTCACCGGTCTTGTGGTGCCATCCCATCGAGGCGATCGGCTTGATGCCAGGGTCGACGTCGGTCCCGACCCAGGTCACGCGAGAGCTGGGGTGCTCCCTCGCCCACGGCGTGTCAGCGTGCTCGGGAGACCACGCCTCCAGTGTGTGTGAGGAGAGGCCCCCCATCTCCTTCGGGTTCGCCGGGTGGAAGATGGTGGTGAACTCCGTCCGGTTCACGTGGTCGCTGGCAGGCATCAGACCCTCCTCGGCCCGCCGAGCAGTGTGGTGGCGACGTCAGCGGTGATGCTGCGCTTCTGCGTCGCCTTCGTGGCCTCGGTGTCGCCGGGGAGCGGGTTGCGGGCGGCGAAGCGGGCGCCCTGCGGCGTGAGCGCCGGGCTATGAGAGACATCGGGGTGACGGTCGGCCACCATCTGCAGCATCGCCCTGCTCAGACCCGTGCCGCGGAAGCCCTCCCGCACATCGGCCCGCAGGATCTCCTTGTGACCCTCCGGCGAGCCGGTGCCACCACCCCACACCGAGATGGCACCAGCGAGCTGCTTGGCCGGTCGACCACCGGGTAGGACGGAGTCGGGCTTGCCGATCCGATGCGCCGTGACGTTGCCGTTGCTCTCGGTCAGAGCGAAGCGGTTCTTGCTGCCCTTCGGCTGGTACATCTCCTGGCGCACGTACGGCTGGTCCGTGCCGCGGTACTGGTCCCGGTGATCGCCGAACGACCCGAACTCGACATCGTTGAAGCTCACCATCAGCCTTCTCCGGTGTAGGCGTGGATCTCCTCGTAGTAGCCCGTGACCACGGCCGCAGGTTGGAAGCCGGGTGGAGGTGTCGACGGTGCGTTCTGATCGATGGGCGGGAAGAGCCGCTTCGGCGGCGAGCCGTCGTCCCACTCGCGAGGCTGGTACACCGGCACGAGACGGTTGGTGGTGTAGCTCGTGCGCCGCAGCATGCCGACCGTGACGCGCTCCAGACCGACGCCGAGCATGTTGGCCTTGGTCTTGTACTTCTCGCTCAGGTGCATGAGGAGGTCTTCGAGCTGCCGGAAGCGCTGTGTAAGGGGCAGACCGATCGCCTCAGGGGTGCTGACGTCGATGTCCCGCGAGTACTGGAACAGCAGGGCCCAGCACGCCTCGATGGCCGTACCGAGCTGCATGAGGTCTTCCTCGGCGTCTGACACCTCGTCGAGATCGAACTCGGGCCGCTGAGTGCCGTGCTCGGTGATGAGCACCTCGGCGTAGAACTGCATGTCGCCAGGGCTGACCCACGGGAAGTAGTAGCCGTCCATGTTGAAGTTCGTGGCGTCGCCCCACCCGTTGGTGGGCGGGTTCAGGATCTTGATGAGGCCCTCGCGCACGTCGAGCGTGTAGACGAACACACCTTCAGCCGACGAGACGCCCGTCAACGCCAGCAGCCCCGTGCAGTACGACGTCGGGCCGATGGCCTCCACGGACAGCTCCTGCGGCACCACGTTGGGGTGCGGGAGCTTGAGGAGCCTGGGGGTGCCAACGACACCCACCGAGGCGGTGAAGTACCGGGGGAAGTCCCGCATGTACTTGCGGGCTCCCGCCATGACGCTCTCGATGGTTGCCACTTCCACAGAGTAGCTGCCACCTGGGCCGCGCTCTGGCCCCGCCCTATGCCTCGACCATCAGGATCTCGAAGATCGGCTTGTCGCCGTACTGCATCGCCACAACGGGGTAGCCGTCCCAGATCCCCTGGACGACGCCGACGACGCCTGGTGAGCCTCTGGCGATGTCGGGCTTGAACTTGAAGAAGACAACTGCGGTGCCTCTGGTGAACCGGAAGCCTTCCGCCGTCGGACGCCAGACGTGGACGGCTGTCGCCAGACCGACCGTCTGCCTGCGGCCCGTCGAGGGACTGACCGACCACAGATGAGTGACAGCAGCGCTGCCGCCCATGATCTTCTTGCCGGTGGCCGGGCCGACAACCCACAGGTGTGTGGACGTCGCCGCCACTCCCCGCATGATCTTCTTGCCAGTGACAGGGCTCGCCGTCCAGACGTGTGCAGCGGCCGTCGCCGGACCACGCATGATGCGCTTGCCCGTGATGGGAGCGACGGTCCATGTGTGGGAGGCGATCGCCGATCCCTGCTTGGCACCGATGACGGGCCTGATGCCCTGAGCGGTGAGGGTCCAGAGGTGGGCCGCCGTGGTCTGGCCACGCAGCGGCTTCGAGCCGGTGCTCGGCGAGACGTTCCAGACGTGGGCAGCGGTGGCGGCCCCCTTCATGAACCGCTTGCTGGTGACGACCAACGTCCAGACGTGGGCCGCAGTGGCACTGCCGCTCATCACCTTCTTGCCGGTGGCTGTCGTCGACCAGTCGTGTCGGGCGGCCGCTGTGCCTTGCTTCAGCCCGAGGATGGGCATGACGCCGGTCGACGGGAAGGTGTTCCACAGATGTGCAGCCGTTGCGGCGGCGCGCATGATGCGCTTGCCGGTGGCAACAGGGTTCCAGAGGTGGGCCGCCGTGATGGCGCTCTTCATGATGCGCTTGCCGGTGGACGGGGAGACCGTCCAGGTGTGCGCAGCGGTGGCCTGGCCCCGCATGATCTTCTGACCGGTGGACGGTGCGATCGTCCACGTGTGTGCGGCGGTGACCTGGGACTGCGGGAACTTCTTACCGGTGGCCGGGGAGGTCGTCCAGTCGTGTCGGGCAAGGGCAGTGCCCTGCTTCACTCCGACGATGGGGAAGATGCCGGAGGCTGGGAAGGTGTTCCAGAGATGGGTCGCTGTTGCCTGGCCGTAGGTGACGCGCCTGCCGGTGGTCGGAGCGATCGTCCAAAGGTGAGCCGCCGTGATGGCGCTCTTCATGATGCGCTTACCTGTGACCGGGCCGATCGTCCAGGTGTGGGCGGCGGCTGCCGCCAGCGCCTTCATGATCTTCTTGCCGGTCGACGGAGCCACCGTCCAGACGTGAGCGGCCGCCATGGACGTCGTCTTGGTGATGCGCTTGCCGGTGGCGGGCGCAACGGTCGCTGTCCACGATGCAACAGAGGTGCCCTGCTTCACCCCCAGGACCGGCATCACACCCGTTGCAGGTGCGATCGTCCAGAGGTGCGTCGCAGTGACCTGGAGCGTTACGGGGATCTTCTTGCCCGTGGCAGGAGCGATCGTCCACAGATGAGCAGCGGTGACCTGAGCGGTCTTGGTGATCCTCTTGCCCTGAGCCGGGGTGACGTTCCACGTGTGTGTCGCTGTGGCCGACCCTGCGCCCGGCGCTGTGATCGGGGTCTTGCCGACGGCAGCAGTGCCTGCACGAAGGTACCGAAGACGGTCGGACGTTCCGCCATAGTTGTTGTCGAGGTAGAGCCCGATGTAGGTGCCGACGAGCGGGGCGGGGTCGGTCCAGTTGATGATCCCAGTGCCGTCCAGGGTGACCGTGATGTTGGCCCCCACCCAGTCGGCCCGTATGACGTAGTCCTTGGTGTTCACCAGCGTCTGTGCAACGCTCGACTTGCTCGCACCGAGGCGGTTGACACCGATGCCCAGCTCGGTGATCGTGACGGCGTACCCGGTGTCAACACCGTTGGCTGCCGATGCCGTCGGCAGCCTGAACAGCAGGCTGATGCTGTAGCTGGATGTGTCGTCGAGCCGGAAGGTGGTCTCCATCCACGAGTTGTTAGGAACAGCGTTGGGGTTGGTGTTGCCTCCCAAGCCTCCCTTCGTGTAGGCGCTGCCGCTGCCGTCGAGGTAGAGCGTGCCGCCGTACATGGTCAAGTACCCCAGCGAGGAGAGCGTGGTGTCTACAGCACCGTTGAACTCGTCTTCGACGAAGTAGCCAACTACCGCCCGCCAGGAGGTAGTGGCTGTGCCCTTCTGGATCTTCTTGCCAGTTGCCGTCAGCGTCGCTGTCCACGAGGCGGTGGCGGACCCCTGCTTGACCGGGAGGACTGGTGCGGTGCCTGTTGCCGGGGCGACATTCCACAGATGGGCTGCGGTCACCTGGCTCTTCATGATGCGCTTGCTGGTGACCGCGAGCGTCCACAGGTGGGCAGAGGTCGCCTGCCCCTTCATGATCTTCTTGCTGGTCAGGGGGCTGATCGTCCACAGGTGTGCGGACGTGGCCAGACCGCCCATCGGCCGCCTGCCCTGGATCGGGGAGATGTTCCACACGTGGGCGGCGGTCGCATTGCCCAGCGTCGGCAAGGGCCCCGCTGTAGCCGTCGCCGTGAAGGTGTAGGAGGCGGCGATGGTGGCCGGGAGCGTCCTGACAGCCGCTGCGGTCCCTGTGAACAAGAACGTTGTGGCGATCGTCGCCTCACGAGTCGCCGGGCCCGTGGAGAACTCACTGATGGCCTGAGGGAGTTGAATCCACGCATCACCGCTCGCACCCGGAGTGGGCCCGTTGTAGTGAAGGGAGGCGGTCGTGCCGGTGAACTGCTGCTGTTGGGCCTGGTTGGAGACGTACATCCTGAGGCGAATCCGCCATTGCGGATCGACCACGAAGGTAGGACCGGACAGCCACGACTTCCATTGCGTCTGTGTGATCGGGTTGCCACCCAGGTTGTCCGACCCCGCAACCACGACACCTATTGGCGCAGTGCTGTTGATCATGCTTCCTGCGGCCCAGTTGGTCATCAGGAAGTTCTGTTGGTCGACAATGTCGAGTTCGGCCCTCACACCAAAGTCCAGCGACCCCGTACCGGAGATACGCATGTTCAGCTCGACGAGCCCGTCCAGCGTGAACCCGGCGAGAGGCTTGGAGTACCACTCAAGAGCACCCACGTTGACGAACTGAGCTGGTACGGCCCAGGCTGTGGCGGGGATGGTGTAGGTGCCAGAGGTAGACACCGTTCCCCGGTCGGTCCACATCACCTTCTCGGCCTTGACCCCGGCGTCCATGTCGCTCTGGGTATCGGTGAGGTAGAGAACGGTTCCGGCTGGCGTAGTCGATTGGAACGAGAACAACTCTGTGAACTTGATCCAACAGTCGCCAACGGCGTCCTCGACCAACGCTCCCACGAGGAACGACATCGTGCCGCCTCCGACAGCCATCGTCGGTGCATCATCGAAGAAGGCACGAATACGGAACCGATCACCCTTGAGCATGTTCGTGCTGGTCGGCGTGAAGGACATGTTCCGCTTAGTGCTGACATCAGCCGCAACTGTGTTGTTGGATCGACCTACCGTTGAGACGACGAGCATCTTGCTGTCGAGACGTTCGACGATCACGTTGATGGCAGCGTTGGTTCCTGCGGAGGAGCTGTCCCACAGTTGCGCTGAGATCGTTCCCGAGATCGTCACGTTCCTGTCGAGGGGAGGGGAGATCCATTCCACCGGGTTACCTGATTGGATCACCTCAATGCCATTGGTCGGACCGGCGACAGAGCTTGGTTGAAGCGTTGCCTGCGAACCTGTTGTTGTTCGGTACGGAGAAGCGCCAATCGGTATCCATCCCAACGCCTGCCCGTTCAGCTTGGCGCTGTTGGTCGCCCTGTGGAGACCAGCAGAGATGGGAGGGTTGGCGAACGGTCCACCGAAGAACAACTGAGCGATCGGAGGACCGGCTATCGCCGTGGCGGTGAACGTGAACGTCGATGAGATCGCCGCCTGTACGTCCATGTGGACAACGGCGGTAGCGGTGAACGTGAACAGCGTTGAGATCGTCGCTTCACGCTGGACAGATCCGACCGTGATCTCCAAGGTCGGGGTGGCCTCCGTCTTGACCCGGTAGACCACTTCGTATGCTGGTGGAGTACCGCTCCAACTACCTGAGAAGTACGACGCAGCGTTTCCAGGGGCAGTCGGGGAAGTCGAGTCTTGGCCGAAGATCGGGGCGTTGCCACCGTCGCCAGTGCCGATGTTACTGAAGGCAATGAAGTAAGGAGTTCCATTCGTCAACGGAACGGGTGGAGTAAACGTGAAGTCAAACCAGCCATACGCAGTTGAAAGCGTGGACATGTCGATTGGTGCAGATGTCGCCAACGCCGTTCCGGTCGGCACACCATTCGACCCGAACGTGCCAGTGTGGGCGAACAACTCCGCCACCATATTGCCGGTAGGAGCACCGAACTTCTTGAGGTAGAACCCGGCTTTCGTCAGGTTCCTACCGTCACCAAGGAAAGACTGCGCCCCCCTCTGGCCGGGGCTAACCGACGTTCCCCCCGCAGCAGCGTTGGTCTCGTCGTAGCCGGATATCAACGCCTCGTACGTCATGTCCGACGTACCACCGTTGCGGAGGACGCGGAAGGTCAAGATGTCCTGGCTGGCGAGATTGGCCTTCAAGGCCACCAATTCGTAGAGCACTTCGGTGTAGTTGTTACCCGACCAGCCGAGGTCGTCGACCAAGCCGTCCTCGGACACCTTGCCCGCAACGAACGTGCCGGAGCCGCCGGTCAGCCGGTTGGTCGTCGCTCCACCATCAACGGTGTTGGGGCAGGCATACCCGATAACGGGAGCGGACGAGCCAGTGAAGACTTGGTAAACGTAGTCCCCAGTGGAATCCAGGGACCAAGTTGTTCCAGAACGAGATGCAGCGTTGCCTGGAGCTGTAGAAGCGGTGTTATCAAACCCCCAGTAAACGGGACCGTCGGTGCATGACACACCGATGAAGTACGGGGTGCCGTTCGTCAGTGTGAACGTCTGATCGAAGGTGAAGTACACCCAGCCATAGGAGCTAGGTATGTCACTGACAGACAACGGTGCTGAAGTGGCCAGCACCGTCCCAGGAACCCCCGTCGAGCCGAACGTTCCCGTGTGGGAGTACAGGGTGGCAACGACGGTGTCAGAGATCTGACTACCTTTGTGCATCCAGGCACCGAATCGCCACAGCAGACCACCGTTGCCCTGGAACGACTGACCCAGAGCATTGGCGCCAGAACTTGGGAGCATGATCGAGTCAACACTGACATTCGTCTCGGCGTAAACGATCGAAGCCCCGACCGTAACGTTCGACCACGCTCCACCGTTCTTCGCGACCTGAAGCTGCCAGTCGTCGGTCGCCAGTGTGGGTGCGCCACCACCAGCGTTCTGGAGCCGTATCCGCAGCCCGACCTCGACGTCGTCAGTGGCGATGTTGCCGACGTACTTGGTGTCCTGTGATGCCAGCGCCGCCGCCCCGCTCTCGGTTCCCTCGCTGAACCACTGGTACGCCGCCTGCGTGACAGCAACCGGGATCACGTCCTTGTACTCGACCTGCGGCAAGGTCATTGTGGTCGAGCGGCTGATCGTCACCGTGACGGTGTTGCCGTCGGTCGAGGAGTTCTTGCGGTACGTGCCGTAGCCGGGCTGCGTGCCGTTCGAGTCGATCAGCGTGTGGTTGGTCGGCGTCGGGATCGTGGAGTCGGGCCGGGTGTGCGCTACACCGCGGATGATGACCGACGAGCCATCCGTGACGTGCAGCGCCATTGTCGGCCACACGACATTGGAGTTGTTGCGCGCCGTGTCGTCGGCGTAGCCGATCGCTATCTCTTTGCCCGATGCAGCGCGCACGGCGAAGGAGACACACCTGTTGGCGTTGGTGAACACCGCCGACGCCATCGTCCAGACGCCGTCCCACTCGCGGAACGCTGCGACGCTGGCGGGGTTGGTGTTGTTGCTGATGCAGAGCGTCCACCCTGCCGGGAGGGTCGGGGCGGTACCAGCGTTGCGGTAGGCGAAGACGCCTACGTAGTCGCCAACGGCAACACCGGCAGGTGTTCCTGCCGTAGTGGTGCCTGGTGTTCCTGCCCCGACGTAGGTAGCCATGAGAGGCTCCCGTTACGCAGCGAGCCCGAAACCGAGAACGACTGCCCCGATCGCCATGTTGTAGGTGTCACCAGCGATGTACGAGTTGGCGTTGATGAGGCCCGAGCCGAGGAAGGTACCGGCCGTCGAGGCATCCCACATCGAGTAGTGGCTTGCATCCTGCGAACCGACGATCGTCGACCACGTCACAGCAGCCGTGTTGGAGATCAGACCGCTCGCAGCGTTCGTCCCCATCGTTGCCTGCATCCGGCGTGTCTCTGTCGCGATGCTCGCCGTTCCTGCAGCTCCAGGGTCGGCGATATGCAGTTGGATCCAGATGCCTCCCGAGTTGACGTAGCTCGTGCCGCGGCACAGGGCGTTGAGCAACCCATTCGCTGTTGCTACTGAGAGTCCGAGGGCCACGGCCTACGCCTTACGTCGAGGAGCCGTTGACGGTCAGAGCAGTGATCGTGTACTCGCCAGCACCGTTGAAGAAGAGGTCGCCTGTCAGCGGCTGCGAGCCGTAGAACGTGCCCGCCGTGAGCGCCGACCAGAAGCAGGCCGAGTGGACCGGGCCGCCGAGCGCACCGCCAGTGAAGTTGAGCGCCGACGTCAGGGAGAAGTCGCCACCGGTCGTGACCGTTGCCCAGTTCGCCGCCTGGCGCGCTGCTGACGACTGGTTGATGCCGGTGGTCGTACCGGGGTCCGCCGTGGACAGAGCGATGTGCGTGATCGCCGTCCTCATGGGGGTGGCCCCGATGACGAGGATGTTGTCGAGCAGGGCCATTGTGTCTCCTTGTACTGGGTTGAATCTGGTGCGTGGCCCCTGAGATCAGGGAGCCATCCTCAAGTAGAGAGTGTCTGGTTGAGGGTTGACGGGCGGCCACGAGTTGTAGGGCAAGGCCACGATCGGCGTCGAAGTGAGCCCTGTTCCGGCGGGCGTGTTCCAGTCGTACTGCTCCCGCGACCACGACGTGTCGACAGCTCCAGCCACGGCGGGGGACGCATCCGGTATCCCTGTGATGGGATCATCGACGGTCTTGGTGTACCAGCGGCCTGGTGACGCCGAGGCGATGCTTGACATGATGCCCATCGTAGACGCAGCAGAGGGGCCGGGTGAGCCCCGACCCCTCTGCCGTCCTTGTCGGAGGATCTAGTAGGTCGGTTGCTGCGTGCCGCCGATGAGGAGACCGGCGCTCGGCTGACGCTCCTCGATGAGGCAGACCGCCCCGTAGTACACCGAGGTGACGATGGCCTGCAACGTCAGGGATAACGACTCATCGTGTGTGTCGTACCCGGCTCGGGCGAGCACAGCGACAGCCCACCCGATCACGAGCGGCACCACAGTGCGCTTGAGAGACGTCAGGAGTGCACCTTTGGTGTCCTCGCCCTCGTAGTGGGGCGGCACCGCCACGCCGAGCAGGAAGCCCCAGTAGCGGTTCTTGGTCTCCAGGTACCGAGCGAGGGCGTACCACAGCACAGCGAGGATCGTGGCCAGCGCTGCGAACAGCTCGACCGAAGGGTCGGTGAACGACAGCAACAGCGTGGAGAGGAACCCTCCAGCCAGGAGAGGGGCGAAGACGGTCCTGATGAGCGCTATCGCCGGAGGCTTGTGGTTCAGCTCGGACCCCGGAGGTTGCGCAAGGGGCGGGGCCCTGGTCCGCCGTAGGCAGCGCCTCCGTCGTTCGGAGCGGTGATGCCACGGGCGGCACGCTCTTCACCGTGCACGCCGAGCGCAGCGTGGATCGCTGCCCGCTTGGCGAGTTCGGAGGGAGCCGGACCTGAAGCGCGCTCGTGGAAGGAGTCCATGGCGGCGTTGCGGCCCCTGGTGGAGCCAGGGCCTCCAGCGCCGGGGACGACCCTCATCTGGTCTGTGTCGAGCGAGTTGCCCTCGTACCCACGGCTGAACAGTCCGGGCGTCTCGACCTTCCTACTGGGCGCAGGAGGCCCCTGCTCGGGGCGGAACTCCTTCTCACCCTGCAGGCCACCGCTCGTCAGCTTCGCCACACGGGCGCCGACCAAGTGCTTCTTCAGCAAGCCTGATGCAGCAGCTCGCAGTGTGGACTTGGCCACCTCCGAGCGCTCGTGGGTCCACGTCATCTCCTGCATCATCACGGGCGGGATGCTGGTCTGCGAACCGGCCTCGCGAGCCTCTGTGGCCGCTCCCTGGATGGCCTCGACGGCCGCCATGCCCCACGCAGCGTTGCCGGTGAGCTTCTTGCCCCCAGCGGCCTTCGCTGCGGCCGGACCGGGGAAGGTCGTGCCGGGCACATTGGAGGACGTGGTGCGCGTCTGCGAGCCAGCGATCTTGGCCGGAGAGGCCGACATCCCTTCGGGCTCTGCAGCGTCGGTCATGTCCTGGCCGGAGAGGATGCCAGCGACCCACGTGTCGGGTACAGCGATGCCACGCTTGCCGAGGATGGGGTGGTCGTGGATCGGGTCGGCGTCGTGCGCCTCCGCACCCTTGCCCATGAGGCCGTACAGGTCGACGCGGTCGCCCGTGCCCCGGATCGTCTCGGACCCCTGCCGGTTGGCGCTGGCGTCTGCCTCTTTGTCGAGGCGGACCTTGCGGGCCGCTGTCTGGTCGGTGAAGCGCGCCTCGTACTCGTGATGCAGCGGCGAGTCCGGCGTCGACATGCGGATGGCCTTGTCGTAGAGGGGAACCTTGGCGGTCCCCATCTCGGCAACGGCGTTGTAGTCCGGGTCGGTGATCGTCCTGAACCCACCCTGACGGTTGGTACCGGCGTTGCGGAAGCCCTCCAGCCTGAAGCCCCTGGCAACCTTGACGTTCTTCGCCATGGCTGTGCTCGTGGCGGCCTGCATGTCCTCACCGGACATCTTGTTGAGCTGACGAACCTCACCCTTCTTCATCACCAGGCGGGGCTGGATGCCCTTCTTCTTCTCATCTTCGGAAGGGGTCGTCCAGACGTCGTTGATGGCCTTGATACGGCGCTTGTTGACGTGGGCGTCGGCCATAGAGGAGACGGCGTCGAACTCGTTGTCCGGGCCGTTCTGCGGCGACATGCCAGCCGAGGCGCTCATGACGGTGTCAGCGTCGAGCCCGTACTGGTCTGCGACCCTCTTGAGGCGACGGTGGTGCCCGAAGTACCACGCCGGAGCGGGCTTGTCCGGGGCGTCCATCATGCGGTCCCACGCCTGAGCCATGTTGTGGCCAGCGGCAGGGACGTCCACCGTGCGATCGTCGAGCCGGTCGATCGTGGTCTGCTTGAGAGCTGACGACTTCACCTTCCCCTTCGGGGTCAGCTCGTCCCGCATGGTCTGCTCACGGGTCTTCCAGTTCGACATCGACTCGGTGAAGCCCGCACGGACCACGTCGGCGCTCGTCTGCGACATCTCGTGGAGTTGGGGCGGGTCGAGACGCGCACCAGAGGCGTAGTCGCGCTCAGCTTGCGTCTGAGTGCTCATGTCAGGCTGGGGCTTGGGCTTCTTGAACCCTTCCTTCACCGTCGTCGGCTTCTTCACAGGCTTCTTCTTGTTGATCGCAGCCGCAGCCGCCTTCTGGGTCGCCATGATCACTCCTGTTGTACGAAGAGGTGGGTTACTCGCGGCCCCACTCGATACCGAGACCGAATGACTCGTTCAGGCTGTAGCCGATGTGCTCACTCCGGCGCCATCCGGCGTACGGCACGTCCTGGCCCATGGCGCCTGCTTCGGCACCGGGGGCGATCTGGTTCGCGTTGGGGACGTCCTGGGGGCGCTCTTGCTGGGCCATGATGGTCACTTCCTAGTATCTGGTTGGGATGATGAGCTTCGGGATGTTGGCTGCGCCGGTCTCGCCAGGCATGGAGCCGTCGAGCACCATGCCGCCGAGCTGATCGGCCATCGCCGTGTTGGCGGCCCGTGTCTTGATGGCTGCCGGGTTGCCGTGTGCCATCGGAGGCCGCGTGGGACCGTGGATGGGGCCACCCAGCACTCGGGTGGCCACACGGTTGGTCACGGCCGTTCCAGCCTTCTTGAGCAGAGGCGTGACGTTCCCGGTGATCGCTGCCTGGGCTGCTGGCACAGCGACGTTCGCTACCGCCTGCACACCCGTGGCGATACCCCGCTCACCGATGGGTGAGAGCTTGTTCAGGATGGGATGACGACTGGCGGCCGCCATCCCTGATGCAGCTCCGGGGTGAATCGCCGAGACCGCTGCCGCAGCGATCATCGAGTTGTAGATCTCTCCACCCCGCGGCCGGACCGGGCCGCCACCGAACGTGTTCTGGCTGGAGAAGTCCGGCGAGTTCACAGAGCGCCTGAAGGAATGGTCGCCGTACGTCGGTGGGATGTACGTCGTCTTCCTTGGGTAGGCCGAGTTCGGGTTGTAGGGCATGAGGCTCCTCAGTCGAGGACGACGGACGGCGCCATGCGGGCCTGACGGTAGTCAGGGTTCATGGCCGTCTCGTACTGCGGCAGCGTCTGGCCGCTCTGTGCGCCGATGACGAAGTCGCTCAGCATGGCCGGAGCCTCGATCCACGTGCTGGAGCCGACGTGCGCACGAGCCCGGAGGGTCTCCTCCGCACGCTTGTACAGCATCTCGGGGTTGTTGTGGTTCAACCGGGTCGGCGAGAACGTCGGGTCGAAGTACGCACCACGAGCGAAGTCGGACGGCACGTCGGTGTCGGTGGCGATGCCCTCCTCGAACCGGAGTGGACCGCGGCCGCCGGGGATCGACGGGGCGAGGCCCTGGTCGAAACCCTGAGCACCACGCTCGGGGTACAGCGGGTTTGGTGCGAGTGACATGTGCTCTCCTTGAGTGTCGGACCTGCTACAACCTCATGGTACATGCGCCGCCTCAGCCGGATCGACCGTGGCTCAGCGCATGCTGAACATCGGCATGCCCACACCGAGCACGCGCTCCATGCGGTCCTCCCCGTACCAGACGGCAATGCGGTTGAACCAGACCGTTGAGCCGACGGGGCGCAGGACGCCGTTGACGGCCGTGATGTGCGGCCGGAAGCCGAACTGGCTGTTGTGGAAGTGCTCCACACAGCTCCGCATCGTGTACAGGAAGGGGCTGTCGAGCTTGGCCACCTGCACCCGCTCGTCCGGCGGGCCGAACCAGTCGTGGCCGATGACCGACGCTGGGAAGGGGTTGAACAGCGACGCCATGCGGTTCACGACCTCACACATGGTCGAGAACGGGGCGCTCACGAGCTGATCGGTCTCCCCGGCGTACACGATGGTGATGTGCTCGTCCTCGACGGCGTCGCGAGGCAGTCCCACGATGCAAACACCCGTGTGGAAGTCGCCCATCAGCGGGCCCGTGAGAACGGGGTGTCGATGGACTCGACCTCTTCCACGATGTCCTCGATCGTCATGATGGCGGCGAGCGCTGCCGAGTCGGGGTAGTCGTCGTGGGCGCCACGCACGTCGGGCGCCTCGGCGAGCAGGTAGGGCCCCTGGAACTTCTTCTCCAAGTCCACCATCTGCTGCTTGAACCTCTTCCACGGTCGGGTGCGGCGCGCCTGAGCGCTCCCTGGGTAGATGAACATGCCCCGCTCGATCAGCGCCAAGAGGTGCTTCCAGCGCTCTGACTGGTTCTTCGAGTCCGAGGTGCAGGAGTGCACGTCGATGTCGGGGAACATGGCCTGCACGCGCTCGGCGACGGCCGACCCCATGCCCTGACCGTCAACGCCGATGCGCAGCACGTTGTAGGAGGAGATGAAGTCGTACATCAGGGCGTACTGCTCCTCCCACGTCTTGTTGTGGATCTCCAGCCAGTTGAGGATGCGGTGCTCGAAGTAGCCGAAGCGGTCCGGGGCGTTCCAGTCCACCCACATGGCGGTGAGCACCGTGGAGTCGGTCGTACGGGCCGGGTCGATGCCGATCACGATCGGGTCGCGGTACCACGAGCGCACGAGGCCCATGCCGGGATCGCACAGCTCGTCGAGGCGATCCTCCGTCACGTACATGCCCTGTTCGAGCATCCACTTGCAGTTGTACGACATCTGGAACTCGTCAGAGTCCTCGCCGAGGCGGGCCCGCTCCTTGAGCACGAACTTGTGGTAGTCGGGGTTGTGCTTGATGACGGTCTTGTAGTTGTACTCGAAGTGGTTCTGCCGCTGCCGTGCTCGGGTCTGGCGGGTCTTGTTGTAGCGGATGCTGTTGTAGAAGAAGTTCTTGGTGCGGTTGGGGGTGCCGGTGAACACCTTTGTGCCGTTGTAGAAGGCCAGGGTCGGTGAGATCGACTTCTGGACGATGTAGTCGTCGCACTCCTGGGCCTCGTCCACCAGCACGAAGTGGTAGCTCTTCGACTCGATCTTGGCCTTCGGGTTGGCCGTCTGCATGCGGCACAGCGAGCCGCTGCCGCGCAGTGTGACCGTCTTGGCCTTGCCACCCGACTTCACAGCCTTGTCGTCGATCTCGGGGTGCCCGAGCGTCTGGATGGCCTTCTCACTCGTCAGGCGGTCGTGCACACGGGACCACACCGTCTCGGCCTGCAGCTCGGTCGGGGCGAACACGCCGACCCAGCATCCCTTGGAGAACTTGCCGAGCAGCTCCGGGTAGCTCTTCGCCAGGAGCGGCAGGAGCACCATGATGGCCACGATGCAGCAGGCGAGGGTCTCACTCTTGCCCGACTGGCGGGCCTGGAGCACGGTGATCTCCTCACCGTCGCCGAGCAGCACCGACTGGATGACCCGGTAGGCCACTTCCTTCTGGTACGGGAACAGGTTCACCGCACAGAACTCCTCAGCGAAGATGAGGGTCCGCACCGTCAGCTCGTGGATGAACTCCTCGCTCGACGGGTCGAGGTAGATGGCGTCATCCTCGTCCTCCCCGTAGGCGGAGTCGTCGACTGCGTCGTATTGAGGAGGGGCGATCTCGTCCTCTGGGATCTCCACGACCGTCGTCACGCGCACAACGCTACTACGGGCGCGCAGCAGCCGGGCCCTGGGCGGCCCGGCTGTTGGCTACTGACTTGGGGGTCAGACGGATTCGAGGCTCGGTCGTGGCCGCGACACGACGTGTCCTCGAATGAGAGACGCAGAGAGCAGATCGGTAACGGACTGGAGGGGGATATGGATGACGACGCGATCGCCCGCAGGCAACACCTCGCAATCGGCCCCGTAGCTCGCCATGAAGGCACGAACGTCGGAAGCCGCTTCCTGTGCTTCGTAATGCCCATTGCTCATGTGTAACAAGTTACCGGATCAACAGGATTCAAACAATGACGTTTAGGTCTCAAAGGGGCTCAGCTCTTCGAGCATGATCGTCAACTCTCTTGACAAACGGGTCGCTTCCCACAGAGCGTGGGCGAACTGCGGCTCGGGGCCCGTCTGCATTGCCAGCACAGCTCTGCTGACCTCCCCGACGTGGCCGTCGACCATCGTCATCACATCCCTCTTGGGGATGCGGCTCAGCTTGCGTCTGAAGTCGGTGTCGTGCTTGTCGGGCTCTGTTCGTCTACGCGCCACTTCCTGATCTCCTCTTGCTCCTGTTTCAGCTCGTACCCAAGGAGGGCATCGAGGTTCTGCTCCATGTCGTCAACGTAGGTGTACTCGTCCACGGTCACGGGCATGCGGGGATAGCACACGCCGACCTTGAGAGAACGCCTGCCGAGGCGGATCGAGATACCTGTACCCCGATAGAAGGGCGGTAATACAGAGGTGAGCCAGGCCCGTTGGATGAGCTTCGAGCGCTCACCCGACTCGACGCCGAGCATCACCCAGTAGCTGTGAAGCCACACCTTGTTCATCACCCACCCCACTTCTTCCTGACCCACACATCGAGGAGGAGGCAGGCGGTGAGAATGCCGATGATGACGGCGATGACTACATAGTCAGGTGTTTGCATTGCGTGCTCGGATCCTGATCTCGTCGGTGATGGCCTCGCGTGACACGCGGTGCTTCCCTCTGTGTCCCTCGGCCCGTCTACAGGTCAGGGTCTTCTTGGCGTACCGGTACTCCTTGCCACAGAGCGGCAAGCGCTCGATCGGGGGGATACCGCGGCTCATCTACCGTTCTCGATCCAGTCCTCGATGATCAGACCGATCGTCAAGGCCCCCAAGAAGATGAGACCAGCACCAGCGACGATCTGGACGATCACAGAGCGCCATTCAGGATCCAGCCAGCAATGACGAACAGCACGACCATCAAGACGAAGAGCGCCGCCACGATGACGACGTTGGCTGCTGTGCTGCGCTTCATCTTCCTTGCGGTCCCGGTGGGTTGAGAGGGTCAGGGTCGTTCGTTACTGACGGGTACCGCACCCTCGGGTCACGGTCGTTGTCATAGGCATCGTAGACGCGTCGTGCTACCTCGGGGTCGAACACGATGGTCGGCTTGTTCATGCGGCACCAGGCCACGAAAGCAATCAGTCCGTCGTCGGTCATGGCGCGTCGGGCTCCCCCTGGGAAGGGACGTGCGGCGGGCGGTGCCCTGGGAATAGGACGTGAATCCAGAGACCCGATGGACGGTGCCGTTCGCTTGTGCGTTCCCCGCATACCGGGTTGAAGCGGCAGGGGCGTTGAATGCGGGGGAACCCGACGGGCGACATGCTACAGCTCCACCAGGCTTGCCACAACGCTGGTGATGTTCATGACGTTGACCAGGCGCCGTAGCCCGATGCCCTGAACAGTTGAGCGGCGGCACAGACGTTGGCTTCGGCGTTGTAGAGGTCGTTACGAGACCACACGCCGCACTCGGGGACAGGAACGTGCATCCGGTGCATCTGGAGCAGTCCCGAACAGCACGAGTTGGAAGCCGAGGGATCACAGCGACTCTCGCGGTACATGATCCCGGCCATGCGGTCTACGGACCAGCCGGGGTTGTACTGAGCGAGCAGACCCTTGAATCCGACGCACTGTCCATTGGATGAGTCGGTTGACCCTCCAGCCGGGGCGGCAGGTGGGTTGAGTCGGACTGCTTCTTGCAGACCATCGTCGCTGAGTTCTTGGAACTCGGGTGTCTCCAAGAACGCATCGGCAGCAGCAGGATCGCTGTTGTGCCAACTGACCCAGGTGTTGATCTGGGACGGTGTACAGGCGGTGGTCGCCAGGGCAAGTGCACCCAGGGCGATCGCCATCAAACGTTTGCTTGTCATGTTTCGGTTTCCCTTCGGTCGGGTTACGAACCCGCGACGCTAATGCCTTCAGCTCCGAGAAGCCACAAAGGTCATGTGAGCGTCGAGTGATCCTTGGTAGGAGTAGTCCGGTGCGAAAGAGACCCCCTCGCCAGGGCGAGCTGGCCTGGTATCACACCGTTGTGCCGATCCTGCTAGCGGTGGCAGCAGCGATCGCTGGTTACAAGATCCTGTGGAACTTCAACCATGCCGGATGGTGATCACTCACCGTCGTCTTCGTCTTCCCCACTGTCATCAGCGTAGTTGAAGCCACCGTGGTAATTGCTGTACCCGTTGAGCACACGGTTGATGAACTTGCCGGGTGATGCGGATCGACGGAAGTTGCGCCAGATGTTGGTGGGCACGCCGTCGTACACCCACGGGGTGCCGTCTCGGAAGATGACGTGGATCTGCATGAGGCCCTTGTCGTAGCGCGCCTCGGTCACACGTGAGGAGACCATGGGGTACCACGGGCCGGGCTTGGAGAACTGCTCCGGCTGGAGCACCTCGGTGTTGACCGTGCCGGGGGCGAACTTGCTTCCTGGGAATGCCATCAGAGCCTCGACTCAGACCGAGGAGCGGTGGAGGACGGTCCACCGCTCCAAGGTCAGAGACATCATCGCGCCAGGGCCAGCTTCTTGACCGGAGCCTTCTTGGCGGGCAGCTTGCGGGGAGCGACCTTCTCGCGGGGAGCGACCTTCTTGCTCGGGGTCGCAGCGGCCTTCTCCACTGGAGTGGCCTTGGCCTTGGGGGTCGAGGCGACCTTCTTGGCAACGGCCGTGCCGTTCTTCGCCTCGACTGCCGTGCCATTCGGCGCCGCCGGAGCGGGGATGTGCCGACGGCGAGCCGCATACGTCTTGGCGTACTTGACGGCGTCGCTCTTCTTCCAGATCGGGCCACACTTGAGCACGACGATGGGATCAGGGAACGCATCGTCAGTACCGGCCCGCTGCTTGCGCAGGTGGGAGAAGTTCGTGTTCCCAATGCCGAGGATCTCGGCCACCTCTGCGGCTCCGACGATCTCGATGGTTGCCATGTTCTGTTCTCCTTGTTGTGGTTGGGTGTTACGGGTACCACTCTACAACGTCATTGTTGTTGTGCGCAACCTAACACGCGCAGAAGGGGCCCGAAGGCCCCTCCTGGCAGATACAGCACCCCCTTTCGTATGTCAGGGAATGAGGTCGAGATCAGGGGGTCATAGGACGAGCCAGCCGAGCGCCACGGCAGCGAACGCTGCGGCAACGATCGCTGCGTCGATCGCCTTGGCCTGGACCCGGATCACGAAGGCGATGATGAACAGAATGAAGGCAACGAGGAAGCAGACATCGGCAAGCGTGAACTTGCCTGTCCAGATCCCGTCATCCGCTGCGAGCACGACTGCAAACATGATTCCTCCTGTGTAGGCGTTGTCCCCAGAGTAGACGGTGGGATGTGGACAATCGGCCCTGAGGTGTCCCCCCGTCCGCCTGTGAGTAATGAAGTTAGCGACGCGCCGGGCCTCACCCTGCACAAGAGTTGATTGTTGTCGGGCGGGGGGACTACCTCACCATAGACGCTGAGTCAGCCGTCCTTGGGCGGCTTCTTGCGGCGCACCTCAATGTCCTTGAGCTGATTGGCCCCTGCGGCCCCGACCGCCGGGCCCCGTGTCTGCTGAGCACCTAGCGACAGCGGCCTTGTCAGCGAGGGCTCGATGTCGCGCATGTACTCCTCGCGAGTGATCCCGAAGTTCAGATCGTGCTTCATGACAGCTCGAACTCCCCCTTGACGTCGTTGAATCTGAGCCACAGCTCATCCCAGTGCTCGTCGTTCACCTCGGGGCTGCTCGGCACGCTGTCGTTCAGTGAGAACACGTGGCCGTTGTCGCAGCGGGTCACGGCGTCCCTCGCCGGGGGCGCAGCCGCACCGCAGATCGGGCAGCCCGTCACTTCGACACTCGGATGTGCTCGTGGCGGTCGGTGGTGTAGCGCGAGGTGATGGGTTCGAGGCGATCGATGATCTTCTCCGCCAGCGCTCTGGCGAGCATGGCTCGGCAGCTCTTGATCAGTTGGATCGGTGCTGCCGTACGCAGCACCTCGGAGTCGGAGACTGTGAGGGCGACGTTCATGTCCATGGTGGTCACGTGGTCGCGCCAGCCGGGCGCATGCTCGTTCAGCCACTCTTCGCCAGCGGGCCCGACCGACATCATGCGGATGCCCATGCGGATCTCGTCGCCGTGAAGGTCAGGCGCGATGAAGCGCTCCTCGCGCACAGAGATGTCGTCGCTCATGGGGCTGGGAACTGGTGGAAGTGGAACGGGGCGTCCTTCTCGACCTGACCGCTCGTGGTCGTGCCGATCGCACCCCTGATCATGTGTGTGTGGAAGATCTCCGGCATCCCGCCCGTCATTGGCATGTTGATGCCCGTGACGGTCAGATCATCGCTCGGCTGGTACCAGTGGAAGTGGCCCTCGACCACTTCGGTCTTGCGCCAGCCGACGCGGTTCACTCGGTGATCTCCTCTGGGTGCAACAGCTCTAGAGCGGTCTTGATGGCCTTGAAGGATTCGATGGTGGCATCCTGGCGCTCCAGGGTGGCGGCGTGACGCTCCTCGCTGACGTCGACCAGCGTCTGGACGACCATGACGAGCCTGCGGAGCGAATCGTCCACACACCCGATGCAGAGCTTCACGTTGTGGCCCCGATGGATGGAGCAGCCCTGGAAGACGAGCGAGTCGACGGTGGCGGGTCCGGGCATCAGCCGTCCACCGTTCGGTACTCGCGCTCGGGGGCACTCATGCTGCCGAGCATCTCCGCCAAGACCAGGGCACGTTCCACGGCGGCGAACGATTCGATGCCGTCGGTGTACTGAGTCATCTTGAACCGGCAGATCAGTTCACGCATCATGTCTTCGGAGGTGGCCCACCCGAGATGGGGCTCCTGGGCGGCAGCGGGGCGGGGCATCAGCCGTGCTCCTGCTGCGAGCCATCGTGGTGTTCCAGACGTCTCACGCTCTCCTGCAGTCTGAGCACGTCCTGAACAGTAGCCAACTGCGCCTCGTGCAGGAGACGCACGTCCTCCTCCAGCTTTCGGATCCGCCGAACAGCGTTGGCCATGCCCCTGGAGATGGCCTGCAGTTGCTCGACGTGCTCGCTCGGGGGCGTGGTGACCACGTGCAGGGGCATGGTCGGCGTGTCCCGGTACCAGTCCTGCTTCGCCCGGCTCCGCTCGATGTAGGAGCCCTTCGGGTCGATGTACTGCTGCCCGAGCGCCGACTCAGGCAGTTGCACCCGTTTCACCATGTCGGCGAACTCGGCGAACAGCTTCGCCATCTCCTCGGCCCGCTTCTGCAGCGTGGCCGGTGTAACTCGTCCTTGGGGGATCACGATTCCTCTTCCTTCCCGTTCTCTACCCACTCCACGATCCGCTCAGCGGCCTCGAACAGCTCACTCAGGTCGTCATCGGTCTTGAACAGCGGGATCAGCTTCTGTGTCACGACCGAGAGCGCCCAGGCGCGCTGGGAGGGCTTGTCGTCGGGCCACACACCGATCTCCGACCGGTAGACGGCGTGCTCCGTGTTGGAAACGACGTTGCGCTCGATCGTCACCCGCTTACCGCTCTCGCTGGTGATGTTCACGTCCTTGCTCATTCTTCCTCTTCCTCTGGTGCCATGTAGCTGATGCTCATGCGGTTGCCCGCCTTGTTGTCACAGATCATGCGCAACGGCAGCAGCCCGTCGTTGAACATGTTGTCGATCGTCTCGTGCCACCATGCTTGCAGCAGCTCGGTGGGCACGCCTCGTGGATCGTCGTCCACGAAGCCTTCTGGTCCGGTCATGACTTCTCCTACCTTCTGACCCGGCTCGAAGCCGTAGTACTCCTCGGTGTTGTGTGTGGCTTGGTCCGTTACTGACGGGTAACGGGCAAGTGTGTTGAGCAGGTCGGCGAGGTCGGCTGATGGTGGGCCATCGACGTGCCAGGCCCAAGTCCAGACGATGACGTTGCCGACGCGCACTTGGGTTACTCGGCCTGATCCGTTGTAGTCGTCGTGGATGGTCGCCGTGATCATGGTTCGTCCGTTACTGACGGGTAGCGGGCGTTCTTGCGGTGAGTGGGGGACGAGCGGTCGAACACAAGATCGAAGTGGCAGTCTCGACAGTTCCTCCAGCGCCACCACGGCAGCCGGATACCGCACCACTTGCAATGCCGTTCGGTCATGGGAGCCCCTGAGCGTAGTCATCGGCGTCGCGAGCCGCCCGCAACAGCTCCATAGCGAAGGCCCGAGCCTTGTCGGCCGACACCCAGGCGAATCCGTCCGGCTTGCCGCCGAATACGCCGATAGCCACTTCACCGGGCCGCCGGATCTCCGTATTCGTCTTCAACTCGTACGCACCACGGACGTCGTGGTGCTCGTGCAGATGGCAGGTAATTGAACCCTCTTCGGCCTGACGACGACAGCGCCCCTGACTGGTGGTTCCGTGGCACTGCACGCTCATGAGTACGCCTCTGCGTCAATATCAGTGAACTGCTTGCACAGCTCCTCGATCAAACGGCGCAATTCGGCCCACCGCTCGTCGTCGAAGTCGTCCTGAGCGGAGTTGTGTCGTGAGAGCTTCGCCCGCACGGTGAAATCGACCCATTCATGCCCCATGGTTCGCCGTGCCGCCAGATTCAACGCTGTTGCTCACAAACGCCCCACAGGTGCAGATGTGGTTCGGATGGCCGACAGGCCAGTACGGCTGACAGGTACAGGCTCCAACATTGACCACATCAGCAATGCGCTGGAACACCACCAGATGCTCCGGTACCGACGTTTCGGCAATGAACAGGCCGTCGACGAACAACTGCCAGTGCTGAGTGCTCCCCGCCTCGGTGCCGTAGGTACTGATGTGCGCTTCCACTGCTGATCCTCCTTGGTAGAGGGAGGAGGGTAGCACGATGGGCGGCCAGCCACAACGCTGTTACAGCCCCTGCGCTGCTACCCTTTCGACATGATCGTTGCCGACCCGGATATTGACCTCACAGGCTGGTACATCTGCGAGTTTGGGCGCCATGGGAAGAGCTACCGCTATGCCGTAAGGCGCTTGAACGGCAAGATGGTGTACCTCCACCGGCACATCATGGGCGCCCAGCCGGGTGACGTGGTCGACCACATCAACAAGAACACGCTGGACAACCGGAGGCGCAACCTGCGTATAGGGGGCGATCGCCACAACCAGCTCAACAGCGTTTCAGTGGAAACACCGAATGTTGGGTGGCACAAGGGCCGTTGGCGCTGTCGCCTGCGGTGGCCAGACGGGCGGCGTATCGAGAAGCACTTCAACGACTACGACGATGCAGTGGAGTGGTATTGGGAGAAGCACCAGGAGCGTATGGCCTTGTTGGGGCTTGAGTACGACAACTCCGTTGCTCTTGAGTACGAGGAATAGGGTTGAAGGGCCTTTACGACTGAGGGTGACCTGGCCCGCCCGGCTGGCGTCAGATCGGTTAAGCGGTGGGGGGGTAGGCTACCGTGCAGGCGGCTGGATCACAACGTCGTTGCGTAGGTCAGACGTCACACTGCAACGACGTTGTGTTCGGCACGCCCTGCTGGTATCCTCCCGCACCCTGTGGTGATACGGGGATCACACAGGTCTTGTGCAACAGCGTTGCCATGGTAGCTGCAACACCTATGCACGGGGAGGCCCGTACTCAGGCGATGGTGAACAGCCGGTGGAGCGTGGGAGTGGGGTTGCGGGGCGGCTTGGCACAGTGCTCTTGTGCAACAGCGATGGTCATCAGCGGTGTGCTGGGGCAGCTCAAACAGCGCACCCGGTGTGGGGCGTGCACGGCGATCTCCTCATCGCTCAGATGGTCTCGTTCGAGCTGGTGGTGGCTGGTGATGATGGTGATGGGCATGGGGGCACTGTAGCGGGCCGTCGGGGCGCTGCGTACGACGGAAAGGGCCTCTGACGTGGGGGCGAGCCGGACTGAGCCCAGGCATACGGCACATGGCTCACAGCCGGTAGCACGTACACGCACAGCTCCTCGACTGCACTGGTGTTGCACAACGGCACTGCAGTGGGAGTGGCCATGCTGTGCTCTCTCTTGACTCCATGGATTCGAGCTTGGAGCGGGCCGCCGATTCGGCATACCAACCGGACAGGTCGTCGAGGTGCCAGGTGTCGGGCCGCTAAGCCTTCTGCCTACCCACCTCGACGAGCCTGGTGACCCGGTGGATGCCTCCACTCACGATGACCCGTACCGAGGTCATGGGAGTTGAACCCACGTTTGCCGACCCTTGGAACGGTGCGCACCTTACGGGGCATCGCTGTTGCGGGAGGGTAGCAGCAATCTGAAGTTTCTCCCAAGAGCTTTGACACTTCGAGGTCGAGCGCTCCTTGTAGTAGGTGATGACAAACCACAACGCAACGCTCACCCTGCTGCATGACTGCGGCCCGAACGGCGACGGCCGATACCACGTGAATGTCACCACCATCGAGGGCGACTTCGAGCTGGGCAAGTACGACGACATCATCGATGCGGCGGGGCGCATGAATCGGTGGATCACGCACCGGGGCCTCAAGTGGGCGTCGGGCAGCATGGAGCGCCTCGCTCACGTGCATCGCACCGATGCTCCAGTGCTCGTGCTCGATGCGGTCGATCGGTTCGGCCTCGATGCCGAGCTGGTGGCGGGGCGTCGACAGGCGTGGCACAACGTCGATGTCTACCCGTACGTGCACGTGGCCCATCGCATGGGCCTGTGACTCAGCTTCGAGTCACGACGTACGTGAGGACGAGCAGCCACACAGCGATGATGAGATGTGTGATGGCGTGGAGCGTGCCGTCACTGGGGAGCTTCACTGCAGCAGTGCGAGGATCTCGTCGGCCATGGCGAGCAGATGCTCACGCTCGATGGCGTCCTCCTCGACGAGCAGCGTGGGGTCACGCAGCAGCCAGTTGCCCATGCCGCCCTCGCGGTCCTCCGGCGCGGTGTAGCCCTGCTGGTAGCACCACATCAGCCATGCGAGGTGGAATCGTGCGTCTCTCACTGCAGCAGCTCGATGCTCAGCAGTGGCTGACCGGCGAGCAACAACGATGAGCTGATCTTGCCACGCTCAATGTTGAAGCGGGGCCCGTCGTGATCGGCGAGGATCGTGCACACGTTGTCCTTCATCGAGGTGAAGCTCGCAGCGGGCAGAGCGATGCGGGCGCGGGGATAGCTGCCGTCCACAGTGTCAACCTCGATGTGGCGCTTGCTCACTGACACGACAACGACGTGGCGCGAGAGCCACGGCCGTCGATGGTTCTCGACGAACAGGCGCGTGCCCGCCCGTAGCCCTCGCTTCCACGTCGTGTAGGTCATGCCGGGGCGACCTCGAAGGTGAGGTCGTCGAGCGGGAACTGCTCGCTGTAGTCGTCGAACGCTTCCTGTGTGAGACCGCTGTCGTGTTCGAGGTCAGCCTCGTCGTCCTCGACGTAGAGGTACCCGGTGACTTTGATCTTGATCATGTTGTGCTCCGTTTCAGTTTGTACTTGGTTGGGGTTGGTTGCTCTGGTGTGAGCCCTTGGTGCCCGAGGTGCGTCTCCAGGTTGGTGACCACTTCGAGCAGATCTGTTGATGAGTAGTGCACGCTCCGATGCTCCGGCCCGTACTTGCATGAGAGGGACCACAACGGCGTGCCGTCGTTCGAGGCGTTCGTGATGAGCTGTGACCACGTGCCTGGGATCCGGCGCAGCCCGTCGAGCTTGTCGATCGCATCGTGCAGCGCGGTCATGGGCGCACGTCCATCAGCCGGAGCACGGCGCGCAGCCGTTTGAGATCCCTGGTCGAGGCTTGCTCCCACACTGCATGGTCGACGAACACCTGTGACTGACTGCGCATGCCGCGCAGCCGGTGATCGAGGTCTCGTGAGATCACAACGAAGTCGTTGTGCCTCAGCTCCGGCTCCATGCGTAGGCACACCTTGATCATCGCCGCGTTGAGCACCACGATGCGCACGGGCGCGGTCTGCCTGCGGACGAGAGCCAGCTTCAACATGCGCGTGGTGCGCCCTGTCTGCCGCTCCGCCTTGGTCATGAGCACATGACCTCCAACACGTCGAGCAGCGCGTACAGGCCGCCCTCGTCGTACGACGGCGCGATGGCGTACCCGCCCACCTCGCTGGCCCAGATGCGATCGAGCAGCCCCATGTGATCGTCCGCCCAGATGAACGGCGCGGGGTCGGCCTCGAAGTGACGACGCACGGCGCGCAGCTTGCCGCACGAGCGTGCGTTGTGAGTGCTGATGTACTCCTCGTACGTGAGGTCGACTCGCGGGCACTGCACATTGAGCGCATGCTCCAGGCGCGTCAGCTCAGCCGGTGCACAGATCCACGACGTGGCCCACACGATCTCGAAGCGGTCGGCGATCTCGCCGAACAGCGCGGGGTGCCAGTCGATCATGGCTGCCGCGGGGTGGTCCCCCACACCGAACGACTCGATGCCCTCGAACGAGCTGGGGTCGGCGGTGATCACACCGTCGATGTCGAGGTAGAGCCTCATCGCTCCCCGTCCTCCATCGTCCACAGGAGCCACAGCGCGAACAGCGGCCCGCTGATGATGAGGATCCCAGCCACCAGCGCGGTGTTGCTGTTCCACCTGTCGTCCTCGCCCGGTCCGGCCAGCGCGGTGAGCGCCGTGCCCACGATGAATGCGAGCGCCCCGAGGGTCATGCCCGTGATCTCGAACCGTCGCAGCAGTCGAGCTGCGTTGTACCTGTCGATGACTTGGTTTCGTCGTTCTCTCATGTTCGTTCCTCTCGCGATGGGAGAGGGGCGCCGAGTGGCGCCCCTCGTGGTGACCATGATGCCTCAGCCGTTCTCTGCCCAATCGAGCAGGGCGTCGGTGATCGAGTCGCTGTCGACCATGGTCTCACCCTTGCCGTCGAGCAGTGTGCCAGTGATGAGGGCCTTGTCGTTGAGGATCTCGACGAGGCGCTCGTCGATCGTCTGCACACCGTTGGCTCCCATCAGCCAGTGGCTGACGACCTTGCGGGTCTGGCCGATGCGGTTCGAGCGGGCCTCAGCCTGCTGCATGTCCGAGGGGCTCCAGGCGTACTCGCAGAAGACCACGTTCGCTGCGGCGGTCAGCGTGTGGCCAACCGAGCCCGCCTCGATGTTGAGGACGATGACCCGGTCGGTCCCGGCCTGGAAGCGCTCCTTGGCAGCCTCGACGTTCTCAACCTTCATCGAGCCGTAGACCTTGCCGACCGTGGTGAAGGCGCTGATGGCCTCGACCAGCTCGTCGACCACGGCGCGGTGCCATGCGAACACGATGACCTGCTCGCCGTCCTCGACGAGGTTGCGCACGTGAGCGGCGGTCGGGATGACCTTGGCCAGGCCGATGAGCTGACGCAGCACACCGAGCTGGGCGAGGGCCTCAGCGCGCATGGCGCTGTTGGCGGCGCGCTCGCCGCGGGTCTCGATGAGGTACGAGCGGAGGTTGTCACGAGCCTTCGTGTAGTCACGACCGGCCTTGCCTTCCAGCTCGACGGCGAGCGGCACCCGGATGACACCCTGCGGCGCGCTGTCGCCCATCTGGTAGGCCACGTCCTCGAACTGCAGGCGTGCGTAGAACGAATCGCTCATGCGATTGAACAGCTCCAGGCCGTTGCGGTTCTCGCGGTCGAAGCGGCCGACCTTGGGGTAGTAGCGGTTGAGGTACTCGAACGTGCCGCCGAAGAGGTCGGTGACGCCGAGGATCTCGATCTGCGGGAGCAGCTCGCCGTGGTTGGCCTTGACGGCCGTGCCGGTCAGGGCGAGCACGATGGCATCGGCCGGGAGCTTGCGGCTGATCTCCAGCACCGCCTTCGTCCGCTTGGCGCTGCGGTTCTTCATCCGCTGCGACTCGTCGATCACGAGGGCGCGGGGACCGTGGGCGATGATCGTGTCGGCCCAGTGGGCGACGACCGAGTCACCGATGATGAGCACGTCGACGTCGGGGATCGAGCCAGGGGTCTGGCCGGTGAGGCGGGCCGTCGTGATCGAGGGCGCCCACTTCGCGAACTCGCGGACCCAGTTGAGCGCGAGGTTCGGCGGCACGACGACGACGGCCGGGTAGCTGTCGCTGGCCATGAGCGTGGCGATGGCCTGGATGGTCTTGCCGAGGCCCATGCCGTGACCGATCATGGCACGGCGTGCCTTGAGGGCGTAGGCCACGCCTGCGCGCTGGTAGGGGAAGAGCACCGATGCGAGCGGGTGGCCGACCAGCTCAGCGTCGTGCGCCGAGGACATGTGGGCGAGGCCCGTGGGGATGCTGACGGCCTGACCGGCGAGGTGCGGCATGATGATGTCGGCGAGGGCGCCGAGGGCGGAGCGGGTTTCGGTGGTGGTGAAGGTCATGTGAACAGCGTACACGGTGCACAACGCCGTTCCAACCTGCATGCGAGATTCCTCAGCGCCGTTGCGCGAGGCTCGATCGCACGAAGTGCATGGCGGATCCCGTCCCCACCGGGTGCGGTAGCGGCGTGGCCGCTGGCCCGCCCCGTGGAGCCCGCCGCCCGGAGGCGGCGGGCGTTCGAGTCACACCTCGATCCACGGTGCGATCGAGGCGTTGGCCTCGATGCCCTGGCGCACGATGCGCAGCGCGACGTCGGTCGCCGCGATGAGGTCGACGAAGTGAGCGACGCCTGCATTGCCGTCGCGGAGGTCGGCCGTGATCGTGGCGTGGCCGGTGTCCGGGTCGACCTCGATCGTGAACGAGGCGGCTTCTCCGAAGGGGGTGGTGTAGGTGATGGTGGTAGGCATGTGGTCAGTGTACACGACGCACAACGCTGTTCCACCCTCACTCCCATATCCACTCCGGTGCGAGGATCACATCGAGTGCGTCGGTGTCGATGATGTAGACCTTGTCGTCGGGGACGTACTGGTTGGTGATGATCTCATCGGTCCACCACTCGCCGATGATGGCGCGCTGCGCATCACCGACGTGTGACGTGACGAGCTTGCGCGTCACGGGTCGATGCCAGGGTACGTGTCGAGCACGTGCTCCCATGCCTCGATCGAGAGCTGGTTCCACAGCTCGACACGAGCGTTGGCGAGCACCACCCAGTCGGTGGGCATGTGATGCGCGCAGTAGTTGACCTCAGTGACGAACGTCGAGCACGGGTTGAGACACGGGCGAAGGTGCTCGTCGATCCACTGCTTCTGCCAGACGCGGTGGCCCCCGGCGTCGTAGCCGATCGCCACGTGATGGTGACGAGCGCGCTCGTAGATCTCACCCTGGCACCGACGCTTGCCGGGTGCGACCGGCGGGGCGATGATGACCTTGGTCAGCCGTGCACGCCTGGAGTGTGACTGGAGCCCCATCAGCGCACCACGTACGTCTCGGAGCGCACGAGCACCACGACGGTGTCAGCGTCGTGGCACCACGCTCGTGCCTCGTCGAGGTCACCCGTGCTGCGCGTGATCTGCTTCAAGTCGCCGTGCTTCGAGCGCCTCGCGACGTGGTACGCCTCGTCGTGTGCGACGCGCTCCAGACTCTGGATCACGATGCCCAGCGATCGTTGTACCACTCGACGACCTCCTGCAGATCCCACAGGCGGCCAGCAGCCACCTCTGCGATCGGCGCGGGGAAGTCGCTGTAGCGAGCTGACCAGTTGCTGACGACGTTGGGCTTCACACCGAAGTGCTGAGCGATGTCGCGGATGCCTGCGATGTCCGTTGTGTGAACCATCATTACCTTCTCCATCCGCCCCGAGGGGCTGCTGCGATGCTGAGAGCATCGATGTTGATCGTGGGCACCGGGGGGATGCCCAGCCCACCCGGCGTGAGGAACACCGGGAGGTTGTAGTCCTCGTACGCCTGAGCGAGGAGGTCTGCGTACTGGCGGCCGAACCCGGCACCGACGGTGTACAGGTGCGCCGTGCGGAACTGGGGCCCGTGTCGATCACAGATGCCCTGGCGCTTGACCACCATGTGAGCCAGCTCGTGGCTGATCGTGTAGCGCTCCACGCGGCCAGCGCTCGTGCTGATGCCGAACAGGCTGGCGTACCCGCCTGCGCGCACCATGTCGGCGCGTGCCTGGCGGATCTCGATGGTGCCCCACTTCCACCAGGGGGCGTCGAGCATCGTGTGGTAGCCCTCCACGATGCTCGACTCCTGCTGGCGGTCTGCGAGGGGCGTGCCCAGGAAGGCGAGCGCCTCAGCGGCGTACACCGTGTCCTTGTCGGGGTCGCTGCTCATGATGCGAGCGCCTTGCGGTTGACGACCTGCCCCTGCGTCGAGAGACGGGCGTTGTTGCCCGCCTCGACGCCGCGGCCACGGGCGCCGCCCCGACGGGCGTAGCTCGGGCTGGCGCTGCGCAGGCGCTTCTTCGAGTACTCCACGTGCATCTGCTCACGGCGGGCCACGAGCACCAGGGCGGAGCCCTTGGCGGCCTCCTGGTCGAACGCCTTGTTGGCCATGACGGCGGCCTCGCGGAGACGCATGGCGATCGCCGACGAGAAGCCGTGGAGGAAGCTGTGGCGCAACGAGAACGTCTCGCCGGGCGAGTAGCCCGACTCGGACGTGGCTTGCGCCTGCGCATCGGCGATGAGCATGCGGGCGAGCAGCTTGGTGCGCTCGCAGTCGCTCTTGAAGCCGAACAGCCAGACCTGCTTCGTCGAGCCGAAGTCGCGCCACCAGACCTTGCAGTCGTAGGCGTGGGCCACGGCGGTCAAGATGGCCAGCACGGGCCGGGCGTAGCGGCCCGAGATGTCGCCGTACTCGTAGTCGCCCAGGATGTCCTGGTCGTCGATCTCCAGCATCGCCATCGTGATGCGGTTCTCTTCCATGAGGCTCAGGGCCTTGGCCTCGAACGTGTCACGCTCGGCCGGGGTCGAGCCCGCGCTGTTGGCCTTGCGCCAGAGCTTCTCGATCTTCGAGACGAGGATCGTGGTGTCGGTGTTCATGTTGGTGGTCTCCTTGGTGGTTGTCATTGGTAGGGGAAGGGTGTGGTCAGTGTACACGGGGTTGCGCCAATCGCAACCCCGTTGCCGTGGTCAGCTCCAGAGCTTGGTGGCGCACTCCGGGCCGATGCCGCGGGCACGGCTGGCGTCGTCGGTCAGCGACCGGCCGCAGCGTCCGCAGTGGGAGTACTCCTGGCCGTAGGTGGCGGCTGCCACTTCGAGGCTCGTGGCGTTGAGCCCGGCGACGGCCCGGCGGCACCACTCGATGCTCATGCCGTCCAGCTCGCCGTGGCCACCGACCACGTGGCGCAGCGTGCGGTCGCCGTTGTCCTTCGTGCCGACGGCGAGGAAGGTGAGGTCGTTGCGGGCGGCGTCGAGGCCGATGAACGGGATGGCGTAGTAGCCCTTGGGGATCTCGGCGAGGAGCTGGTTCAGCTCGACCTGCAGGTCGACCGGGCAGCCACCCTCGACGTGGGCGACGATCCAGCGGCCAGGGCCACCGTTGAGCGTGCCGGTGCCCGCGGGCACGTTCTTGCCGCAGCGGTCGCACTTGGCGTCGAAGCGGTTGGGGCGCACCGCGGGCTGGGCCGGGGTGGCGCCTGCGACCGGGGCCGGGGCGACCTTGGCGTCCGGCTTCTGCGAGAGCAGGTTGTCGATGAGGGCGCTGGCGCCGGTCTTGGTGAGGCGCTGGTCGGCGAGCACCTGCATGAAGGCGGCGACGTCGGTGACGCCGCAGGTGGCCTTGCGCTCGTCAACGAGCTTGGCGATGAAGTCGAACTGGCGGGGGGTTGCGGTGGCGTTGGTCATGTGATCAGTGTACACGGTCGCAACGCCGTTGCAACCTCACTCGTCAATCTCTTCGTCATCTTCGTCGTCCTCGATCTCGCCGGGGTCAGCCATCAGGCTGCGGTCGTCGAGGTAGGTCTGCAGTGCGTCGGACATCTCGATGCTGTCAGGCGCCATCTGTGCGGCGAGCACCTCGCTGGCCAGCTTGCGTTGCCACGGGGCCATCTCGGTGTCACCCATCAGCTCATCGATCTTGCGAGCGATCTCCTTCTGCAGCTCGGTCTCGGGCTCGGGGCACAGCTCGCACGGCACGCCGTGCTGGCGGTGGAAGCGCTCGGGGTCAGCGTTGTGCATGACGACGTCAACAGCGTGATCGACGGCCGGTGTGACCAGTCGCAGAATGGGGGCATCTCGGTTCATGACTCCTCCTCGGAGCATCGGTGGATTGAAATCAGATGGACGGCCTCGGGGGTCCACGAGCCGTCCTCGTGGCGCATGGCCACGGCGACCTGGCTGCCGCCTGAGCGCGACGTCCAGTCTTCTTCGAGCGGCGAGCCGCGACCGTGGCGCTGCCGGTACCCGTAGCCCAGCACGATGGCCAGGCTGCGGGGCCGGAACGGGCCGTGCTCGATCTCGACGTACTTGCCGATGTGTTCGAGCACGGCCCGCTTGCGCATCAGAGCGGGCACTCGTCCGATGCGTCGATGAGGACGGCGCGCTGGTCTTCCCAGTGGGCGTCAGCGTTCGCGTTCCAGTCCTCCTTGGCGGTCTCGAAGGCGTCCTCATCCTCGAAGTCGTCCTCCTCGGGCGGCTCCTCGTCGAAGTCCTCGAAGTCGAGGTACTCGATGTCGTTCGCCCAGTCGTCGAGCATGTCGGCCTTCTCGCCCAGCTCGTCGCTCATCGAGGTGTCGTGGCCGAAGCCGTCGACCATGTTGGACTGCGACTCGCGGTACTCCTCGCCGACCTCGCGGACGGCATCGGCGAACGTCTGCGCTGCGTCGGTGAGATCGTCGACCGTCTCCAGGCTGTCGATGATGTCGCTCAGGTGCTCCTGGGCGGCGTAGATGCCCGCCATCTTCGAGCTGGTCAGCTCGGACTGGCGCCACGAGGGGCAGCTCATGCAGCGGTACATCGTGCGTCCGCCGTACGGGCCGCTCTTGATCTGCACCCAGCGGTACGGGTGGCCGACCTCGATCTCCACACCGCACTTGCCGCACGTGTGGTTGGGCAGCGGCTGGGTCTTGTCGGCGACCGTCACCCGGCGGGTGATGGCCCGGCCGGTCTTGGTGGTCTTGGGCGTGCCGTCCTTGCGGAGCACCGGGGTGCTCTTGGGCTGGCCCGCCTCGTCGAGGACGGGGACGGTGCGGTAGCGCTGCTGCGCGCTCTTGACGGTGTTGATTCGTGCCATGGTGGCGTTCTCCAGTGGGTAGGGGTCGGTGTGCAGTGTACACGGTCACAACGCTGTTGCAACCATGGGTTGTCAGTACTCGTCGAAGAGTGTCTCGGGGTTGACCGATCGGCGATCCTTGATCGGTGTGCCGTTGAGCGTCGTGCCGCCACGGCGCACCCGGCGCTCGGGGCTGCTCGGCAGCCACAACGTCGGGAGAGGCGCTGTGTGGCCCTGTGAGGGCTCAACGTCGTTGTGAGAGCGAACCGTCGCCTCGACGACCGTGCGCCCGCCCTGAGCGATCCAGGCGGTGTCTGCGTCGAGCTGAGCGGCAGCGGCCGCGGCGTAGTACCGGGCACGCTTGTGCCGGTTCACCTCGGCGTTCAGCAGGAACACGCTGGCGATCGACAGGGCGAAGAAGAACAGCGAGAGCGGGGTCTGGTGGAACTCGCCGTACCACCACCACGATGACTCAGAGGCCGGGGTGCGGCCCCCGTCGCGGAGGAAGTGGCACCCGGCGATGAACAGCGGGACGACGAGGGCGTACCACAACTGCGCACGGCCCTTCGGCACGTAGAGGGCGCCTGCCCCGTACATCAGCCCGGCGATCAGCGTGGTGTGGGGGAGCTGGTGCGGGCCGTTCTCGTACGAGCCCGCCTGGTTGATCAGGGCGTGCGTGGCGGCCGGGTCTCCGGCGGCGTTGAGCCAATCCTCGTGACTCTGGTTCATGACAGCTCCTCGGAGGCTGCGTCGAGGATCGAGGCGATGCACTCGGCGATCGCCTCATCGGTCTCGGCCAGCTCGGCGGCCTGCCGGGCCCGCATCTCGACGAGGTCGGCGAGGCGGTCCCGGCGGTGCTCGACGAGCGCCTTGCCAGTGAGCGCGCTCACCGCTGGCCGTCGAACATCTCGAAGAGGTCGGCCTTGCTGCCGTACCCGCCAGCGCGGTGCGCTTCGAGGAGCGCCTCGGCGCGCTTGGCGACGTCACGCTGCGTGCCGCGGTCGAGCCCGCTCCAGACCCAGGCCCAGAAGCCTCGGATCGAGCCGTCGTTGATGAGGTCGTCGTCCTCGAACACGGCGACGGCGTCGTCGATCGCCCGGACGACCGTGTGGTCGTCGTCCTCGATCGCAGCGGTGCTGGCGAGGTTCACGGCGAGCGTGTGCTCCGAGACGGCGTACTTCGAGTTCCAGGGTCCGGGGACAACGGAGCCAAGGACGGGGGTGTAGTTGGCGGGGGTGGTGGTGTGGTAGGTCATGTGGCCAGTGTACACGACCACAACGCAGTTGCAACCTGCCGGGCTAGGTATTCCCGTAGTTCTCGATGTCCTGCTTGGCGACCTCGTCCCAGATGCCAGCGCCCATGCCCCTCTTGATCGTGGGATCGCCCATCACCAGGCGGGTGCTGCCGACATCGAGGCGCTGCTCTCGTGAGTCCTTGAAGCGCGTCCTGTCTCGCCGGAACACGTCGGACGCAGACTCGCGCTGCTCCCTCGTGATGACACGAGCGGGGATCGAGGTCTGCCCCTGCTGCAGGGCCGCGACGATGCGGTGGTTGCCGTTGTAGACCACGTTCGTGCGGCCCCAGGCGCCCGTCTCCGGGTGGCGCGTCATGTGCTCGACGACCAGTGGCATCTCGGCTGCAGGCGTGCCTCGGAAGCGTGGATCAGAGCCGCTGTGCGGGTCTCTGACGATCTCAGCGACACGTGCGGGGCTCACGTGGCTCTGCATCGTTGTGACGGCGTCAGGGCCCGTCAGGGGCACCTCTCGCACCTCACCAGCCTTGCGGAACACCGACGCATCGTGCGGCCCGTACGGCACCTTGTTCTCGACACGGTTGTGCAGCACGTCGCGCTCGACGTTGCGGATGCCCAGCGACTCCATCGACAGCGTGTGCGGGTCGAAGTCGATCTCACCGGCCTCGAAGAGCGCAGCTCGATTGCCCAGCACGCGCTCGCGACCGGCGCCCGCACCGATGATGCGATCACGGTTCTCCTGCTGGCGCCCCAGGCGCGCAGCGAGGTGCGGGTCGGCGCCCGACGGCGCCCGGCTCCTCGATCGAGACTCCATGGCTCCAGCGTACGCGAGAGCGCCCCCTGCGGTGTGCAGAGGGCGCTCCCAACCCGATCCGGCTTTACCGGGCGCTGTGGCCGGTCGTCAGTGGCGCCACCTACCTGACCGGCCTCACGTCGACGGGCGATCAGCGGGTGAAGCTGAGGACGTGGCCGTCGCCGTCGTCCTCAGCGTCACGTCGAGACGCCTGGCCGAACCCCTCCCAGCCGCAGTCGCAGCGTGGGTACCACGAGCGGGGCGGGAGGTTCTCACGCTCGATCTCGACGTGGTGCTGGTGGCCGTCGTCGAGGATCACTTCTTGATCGTGACTCGGACGGCGGGCTTGCTGACCTTCGTGGTCACGATGTCGAGCACGTCCTGGGGCACCTGCTCCAGGGCGAGGAACGCCTTGAAGGCGGTGTTGTCGACGACCCGCTTGGTGACCTTGTAGAAGAAGCCCTTCGAGGCGACGGTCTGCAGGGCGTCGATGTCGACGACCTGGGTCTTGTTGGCCACGATGGCGATCTTCGCCTCGTGGGTCTCAACCTTGCCGCCGTCGCCCAGGCGCTCGACCAGCTCGGCCTTGATGGCGTCGGCGCGCTCCTCGGCGCGCTCGGCGGCCCGGAGCTGCACGAGCAGCTCGTGCACGAGGAGGTCGGTCGAGCGGACCTCGGGGTTGCTGATGGTGGTGGTCATGGTTCTCCTGGTTTCGTTGGGTAGGGGATTCAGTGTGACTGGGGGGTGTGACAGTGGCCGCTGGGGCTCACTTCTTGTTCTTGTACTTGGTGTTGTCGCCCCGGTAGCACCAGTCGTGGTTGCTGCCGTAGCGGGTGGCGGTCATGGCCGGGAAGCGGCGGTCTTGGTCGTGGTCTTGGTTGCCTGTCATGGTGACCAGTGTACACGGTCACAACGCTCTTGCAACGCCGTTGTGAGATTCCTCAGATGGGCCTCGACGTGCGCCCGCTCGGCACGAGGTACGTGATGACCGTGGCAGCGCGATGGCGCTCGGTGTGGAGGACGATGGCGCCCTCGGGGAGCCAGATGTCGACGTCGGTCGGGAACGACCGCGTGCGCGGCTTGCCGTAGTGGATGAGCGTGCTCACTTGGCGGCCCTCGCAGCCTTGTTCGCCCGGCGGGTGAGCGCCGCCTTGATCACGCCCTGGCGCTTGCGCTGGATGCGGATGGCGTCGTCCATGTTGCGGGCCTTCCCGTAGATGAAGTTGCCCATCGAGCGGTCGCGGATGATGTACCGGACGTTGAACATCGAGGTCGACTTGGGGTCGTAGTCCGGGTTGGTCTCGATCGTCACGCTCGACGGGTGATACCGGAAGACACAGTCCGGGCAGGGGATCTCGCGCCCGCCCTGGTCGATGGTCTTCGTGTCGTAGCAGGTGTCGCAGCTCATGGTCGTTGTCATGTGGTCAGTGTACACGCTCACAACGCTGTTCCAACCTCTGCCGCCACAATCATCTTGGCGTCTCGCAGCGTGATGCCGATGGCGTCGGGGCTCCGCTCGCCTGGCCACGTGATGAACCACTCGGTGTACGTCGAGCCGCCGTACTCGTTCGTGATGCGGTCGATCGTGAACACGCCCTGGGGCGTGGAGACCTCGTAGAGGCCGGGGCAGAGGCGACGGGTCGTCACGGCGCTCACGCTCCCAGCGCCCAGCCCATGAGGGCGGGGTTGGGCTCGATCTCGGGCGAGGCGTCGGCGAGGGGGTGCTTGCACTGGGCGACGGCGGCGTCGATCGCCCGGCAGCCGCCCAGGATGGTGGCCTCCTCGACGATCTCGACGATGCGGACGCCCGTGCCGCGCATGGCGCCGGAGGCCCAGACGTGGGCGACGGGGACGGTGATCTTGAAGGTGGTGGTTGCGGTCATGTGATCAAGATACACGACGCACAACGCTGTTCCAACCTCAGGGGCCAGAAACTCCATCATCTCGCCACCGCTTGTTCTCAACGATGATGAGGCGGCTGGGGTTGCGGAGCTGTGAATTGACCTCAGAGCGCCGTGCGTGCTCCGCCTCGACTTCCGCCCGGTCGTTGCTCTTCAACAGCGTGAGCGGCACCAGGGCCCGTCCTGCGGTGCTCTTGCGGTGTGCCTGCAGCTCGAAGGCGTGCGTGTGGATCATCTCGCTGGGGAAGCCGTGACCTTTGCTCATTGGATGCTCCAGTTCTTGACGTCGTCGAGGTGGATCTCCACCGAGACTACGCCGAACGCTGCGAGCGATTCAGCTTTGACGAACCACTCGGTGCCGGTCGTGAGGTTCGTGAACCGGCGGGACAGCTCGATGTCGTACGTGGGGAAGTCTCGGGCCATCAGCCGGAACTCGTTGGTGCGCGCACCCTCGTAGGGCACGCACACGACGTCGACCTCGGCGTAGCTCGGCAGGCTGTTGAGCACCATGGCGAGGCGCTCGGCGAGCGGGAGGCGCGCCATCAGACGGTCCTCACGTAGCGCTCAGAGACCTGCAGGGAGCGTGCGAGGCTCTCAGCGTGCGCCCAGGCGGTCTCGCCCTTGAAGGGCGTTGTGCCGCCCTTGCCGCGCACGGCGGGCTTGCCGTCGAAGACGACGCGCATGGCGCCGTTGCTGTAGAGCTGCTTCGAGCGGTTGTCGAAGAGGTCGGCGGCCTGGACGATGAAGGGGAAGTACGTGGAGTCGTGGTCGTGCCACGCTCCGATGACGGTGTATCGAGCTGCGCTCATGGTGGTGGGGGTTCTCTCCTTGGTGGTGGTTGGTCAGGCTGCGGCCCGGAGGGCCTTGGTCACGGCTGCGAACTGGGCGCTGAACGCACGCTTGTTGCGGGCGTTGCCGCCCTGGCGCACGTAGGCGGCGAACGCCTGGGCGCTGGCCAGCTTGACGCAGGCGAGCGCCTGGTCGAGGTCGTCGAACAGCACGACGAATGCCTCGTGCGTGCCCTCGACGTCGAGCCCGGCGTTGCGCAGCCAGTGCGGGGTGTCGTAGGCGGAGGCGGATGCGATGGTGGTGGTTTGTGTCATGTGAACAGTGTACACCGTCGCAACGCTGTTGCAACGTTGCGACGGTGATTCCTCAGAAGATCTCAGTGATGCCCGAGACCTTGACGAAGCGGACGAGCGCGAGCACGCCGCACAGGGCGAACCATTCGGCCTCGGCTCCGACGCGCTCGCCGCGCATCTCAGCGATGATGCGGTGGCCCTTCTTGGGGCCCGTGTCGCCAACGGCGAAGCAGCGGGCCGCGGCGCCCATGACGGCGCCTGCGGCGAGGGTGGAAACGGAGGTGGTGGTTGCAGTCATGTGATCAGTGTACACCTCCACAACGCCGTTGCAACGTCGTGGAGGTGATTCCTGATCAGATCCCCAGAGCGGCGTTCAGCGCCGCCTCGGCGACGTCGAGCTGCGCCTGGGCCTTGGCCAGCTTCTTGACGACGGGCTCGCGCTTGGCCTGGGCCTCGTTGGCCCACTGCACTTCCTTGGCGACGCGCTCGTCGTCGAGCGTGACCGTGATGCCCCGGCTGGCGGCGAATGCGATCGTCTCGGCGGGCCGTGCGATCGTGCGGTCGAACGAGTCGATCGCGTACTGGTGGCTGCGCACGAGGTCGCGCTTGCGGATGACGGCCTTGCCCTCGGGCGTCTTGGCGATCGCCTTCAAGGCGGCCTCAGCGGCCTTGCGCTCGGCGTCCTTCTTGTTCGTGCCCGTCGTCCACTCGACCGGGGCGGAGGGGAAGCAGATCGAGCAGAGGATGCCGCCGTACTCGGCGACGGCCTCGGCCTCGGTCAGGCCGGACAGGGCCGGGAGCCAGGCGTACTGCGTCGTGGGGAAGCACGTCGAGCACCACAGGCTCTTGTGGATGTGGCCGTTGCTGGCCTGCACGAGGAAGAAGCGGCTCCAGCCCTCGAACTCGGCCTCGACCGCGGAGAGGGCGGCCAGGGTGTCGTCGCGCTTGGCGACGGCCTCGGCGAGCTTGGCTTCGCCGTCGTAGGCGGACGTGGTGTGCTTCTCCCACCAGGCGGCGTTCTGGGCGGCCTTGGCGTAGGCGACGCTCGCCTCGGCGATGCGGCCGTCGACTTCGGCTTGGTGGGCGTTCGGGGCGGTGTTGGTGGTGGTGTTTGTCATGTGGTCAGTGTACACGTCTTCAACGGCATTGCAACCTCGGTGTGGAAGAATCACTTCGCACCCTCGCAATGGCCCTCGACCGGGAGGTGGGCGATGCGGTGCTTCCCGTGCACCTTGACCACGCTGCCCTTGAACTGTGGGACGAACTGCCCGCACTCGAAGCACTTGCCGCCGTACCGGTTCTGGAGGTACATCGGGTGGTACTGGACGAACGCCTCGAACGTGGGGAAGATGCGGCGGCTCACTTGGCCACCTCGACGATCTCGACCGTGGCGATCAGCTCGCCGGGGACGATGGCGCCCTCGGCGAACGAGGAGCGGCCACGCATGAACCACAGGCCGGACTCGGACGAGCGGCCCAGGCCAGCCCGGCGCAGGCGCGTCTCCAGCGCTTGGCTGGTCTCGGCACGCCAGAGCACCTTGGTGCCCTCGACGGACGTCGTGCCGATGCGGCACAGGCGCTCGGCCTTGACAACAGCGATGAAGGCGGCGGTCGAGCCCGTCTTGACGGGGCCGAATGTGGTGGAGAGTGTGGTTGCGGTCATGTGATCAGTGTACACGTCTTCAACGCTGTTCCAACGTCAGAGGGAGGATTCTTCGTACGATGTTGTCGCCGGGGAGACGGTCCCGTCTACCCGTCTCCCCGGCACGCGCACGGTCGCCCCGCCCGGAGCGACCTGCGCAGATCAGCGGCAGGCCCAGGTGCCCTTGCGCCGTGCGCCGCTGACGCCCCAGATGGCGAACGTCCCGTCGCGGTCGTCCTCGATGGCGACGGTCTCGACATCGAAGGTCTCGATCGTGCGGCACGTCTCCTGCCACATGCGACGCGTGCGGCCGGTGAAGCGGCCGATGATGAAGAACGGGGCGTCGACGTCCCAGGAGCGGAGGTTCATGACGAACTCGTCGTCGTCGGCGAGCAGGATGCCCGCAGCAGCGGCCTGCTCGGCCGTGAGGACGGAGGCGGTCCTGGTCGTGTCGTTGCAGTTCCAGGCGGAGGTGATGGTGGTGTTTGTCATGTGGCCAGTGTACACCGTTTCAACGTCGTTGCAACGTCGATGAGGTGATTCCTCAGAAAGGTCCGTAGGCGCCACAGGCGGCGCACTGGATCATGCCCTCGAACCCCTCAACGGGGTTGACGACCTCGTGGGGGCACGCCAGTTGCTTCTTGCCCTGGTCGGACGCCCGCTTCATGGCGGCGTAGTTCGACCGGGCCTGCGATGCCCGACGGGCGGCCGTGCTCTTGCTGCTCATGACGGGACCACGACCTGCACGATGCGGACGCCGTGGCGCTCGAAGCGGAACACGGGCCGGTCGTAGCGGTAGCCGACCGTGACGCCGTCGAAGGTCGTGTAGCCGGTGCCGAAGGTGCAGCGGTCGTAGCCGACCCAGCCGCGGGTGGCGCCCGTGTCGAGCGTGTTCACCCGCAGGCGGGCGTTCATGGCGATCTGCTTGCGCTTGCCCTTGCCGGGGTAGACGTCCGGGTTGTCGTCGGCGGCGAGCAGTTCGGCCAGTTCGGCGAGCGTGATCTGCTCGGCGACGGCGGCGGCCTTGGCGTAGGTGGCGGGTGCGGTGGTGGTGGTTGCGGTCATGTGATCAAGATACACGGCTCACAACGCCGTTACAACCTCGGAGGCAGATTCCTCGACCAATTCGACGATCTCGACCGTGTACCGGCCACGGGTGCACCAGCGGTTCGCCCACATCGTGACCGACTTGGGCGTGTGCACGCCACCGGGCGTCGTGCTGATGGTCACGGTGGTGGTGTAGGGGGTCACGTTGTACGGCCTCGCAGCGATGAGCGCCTCGGTCGGCGTGAACGTGAACCGGTACGTGTGGCCGGGCACGAGCTTCGGGCGGGCGCTCATCGTGCGTCCTGCTCAACGATCTTGAAGGCACCGGCGATGTGCGCAGCGGCGAGGTCCGCCTCGTCAGCGGCCTCCTGGGCCTTCCTGAGGGCCGTCTGTGCGTAGCTCAGGGCTTCACGAGCGTTGCTGGCAGCGAGCTGCGCAGAGCGGTGTGCAGCGACCAGGGCGTTGGTCAGCTCGGGGCTCATCGCAGCATCCCGACGTGGAGGGCGTTGAGCGAGTCGCGCTCGGTGACGCTGGTCGAGGCGGAGATCGCACGGGACAGCTCGATGTAGCGACGCGAGGTGCCGCCCGCCCAGAGGTCGTCCGAGATGAGGATCGTGATGATCGAGGCGCCGTTGTAGGAGGGCTTCATGCCCCGGCCCGTCCAGTGCGTGCTGCCCTTCTCGTGGATCGTGAGCGTGGTGCCCAGGCCCGCCACGTTGCGCAGGCCGATGATCGACAGCTCGCCGTGCTGCAGGCCGTTGAAGGTGACCTCGTCGTGGGTCGAGATGCTCATGAAGCCACGAGCGGAGAGCGGGGCGTCCCAGAGGGACTGGAAGATGGTGGTTGGGGTCATGTGAACAGAGTACACGTCCGCAACGCTGTTGCCAACCTCGGATGTCAGATTCATCGTGAAGTCTCCAGAGCGTTGAGCATGTCGATGACCTGCTGAGTGGTGACGGCGTAGCTGGTGAAGCGACCGGCGTTCTCGCGGAGCGGGAGCAACCGCTCGGCGATCGCTGGCCAGCGGGCCATGAGGGCGTCGATCAGATCCTCGTCCGCCGCCTTGGCTGCGGCCGCCTTGGCGCCCTCGGCGGCAAGCTGGTCGCGGTACGCCTGGAGCTTCCGCTCGGTGTACTCCGGCCCTTGCAGCCGGTTCTCCAGCGAGCGCACGGCACTCTGTCGAGTGTCGCCACTGCCCCGGTGTTCGCCGTCGCTGCTCTCAGCCACCCAGTGCGCCGACTGGCTCCAGTCGCCATCGCGGGTCTTGACGACGGTGCCGATCTTCTGCTCGGGGCGGCCGTTGATCGAGCGCCAGATGTTGTACACGATCTTGTACGACGTGGGGTCTTGCTTCCTGAACGTGTACTTCAACGTGTCGTTGTCGAGGTCGGGGAGGGTGGTCATCGGACGGTCCTTTCGAGGGTGAGTGTTTCGTCCAGCTCATCGGAGGTGAATCCCTCGATGGTGACCAGGGCGCCGCCGGTCGCCCCGTCGAGGGTGATGGTGACGGTGTGGATGATGGGCAGCGAGCGCTGGGCGCTGATGATGTGCATGGCAGCTTCCTGCATGGCGTTGTAGTCGATCGTGTCCATCACTCCACCTCTCCCTGGCACTCCGGGCAGGGGATCTCCTCGGTGTCGTAGTTGCCCCAGTAGTCCGGGCGGTCGGCACCGACGGTGATGACCTCGTTGCCGTGGCACCGGGTGCACTTCACCCCGAATGCGAACTGCTGGAAAGCGTCCTGCATGCTGGGGCGAGAGGGCCGGGCGCACAGAGCGATCCAGTGCTCAGCGAACGCGTGCGGATCGCAGTACGGGGCGATGTCCCCATCGCGGTGGTCGTTGTAGCCGCAGGCGTACCAGTACGCCGTGGCCTTGTCGAGCAGGAGGAGGGTGTCGGAGGTGGTGGTCATGCTTCGTCCTTGATGTAGGGAACCTTGATGATCTTGAACCGACGGGGGATCGAGGCGTAGATCTCGGTCGTCTCGTCGTAGACCTTGCGGGCGGTCGCCATGTTCTCGCACACAGCGACGATGTCGTTGCCGTCCATGACGGCGAAGGCGGTGAGGGACACCCTCACGGCGGTGTAGGTGGTCATGACTGCTGCTCCCAGAAGCGGGGCTGCGGTACCCAGTACTCGTGGTTCGCCACGAGCACCTTGAGCACTTCCAGCTCCTGCTGGAGGGCGTCGCGCTCAACGGTCTTCTTGCGCTGTTCGAGCACCCGCCGATCGGCATGGTCGTTGGCGCTCCGCTTGGCGCTGTGGTTGCCCTCCTCGGCGTAGTGCCGGGCCAGCTTGCGCAGCCGGAGGATGTCCTTGTCGATGCCGTCGAGCGTGAGCTGAGCGTTGCGCAGGTCGTACGTCGCACGGCGGAGCAGGCGCTCCATGGGGTTGGGCTCGGAGTAGATCGAGGACGGTGTGTGGGTTGGCTTGGTTCGTGTCATGTGGCCAGAGTACACGGTCCACAACGCTGTTCCAACCTCGGTGCCCATCGTCACACGATCGCAACATCGTTGCGGAGGGGGAGGGGGCTTGGTCGGCGGGCCGCTCGGGATGCTGCGAGGGGCCCGCCGCAGCACACGTTGTACCCGTGTGAAACGGGAATCGAAACACAGGGGTTCAGGATCGGTTTCTGAACATAGGGGTTCAGGACGCGAAAGAGCGCCGGGCCGAAACCCGACGCTCCTCCGGTGGCATGTAGCGCTCCCATTTCCGAGATGCCACTCTCGTACTGAATGACCCCTACCAGGGTGGAGCGCCAAGGTCTAGTTTCGCTGGCTCACCGTGATCCTCGGAACACAGTTGCAGATCCGGTCGTTGTCCTTGACCCAAGCCCGACCGTTCTGCCAGACCCGCCCCATCACCACTCCCTTGCCTTGACAGTCAGGGCAGTCGGGCGTGGCGAAGACGCTGAGGACTCGGTCAACCGTTGACATCAGTCGAAGTCTGCCCCAAGAGCGTTGTCGACAAACGGCCACAGGTGCAGCTCGTCGACGATCTCGGTGACCGTCAGATCCTTGTCGTTGGGGAGATGGATGACGTAGTCGAAGTCCTCGTCCGCAGCGAGCTGAATCGCTTCCATCGCTGCGTCCACGAACATCGTGTGGACCGGGGGGAAGTGGTTGCTCGTGAGGTGCCAGGTCAGCGCCATGCGCATCGTGGTCTCGTGCTCGCCGACGGCGGCGGCCATCTCTTCTGCACTCATCTGGCCCATGTCAGGCTTCCTCTCTGTCGTTGGGGATCGGGGAGATCATGGTGGCCTTGTAGCGCTGGCCACCGAACGGGCGGCGGCAGGCGTCGCACGGCTGGTGGGAGAAGTGCCCCTCGTCGTCGCCGGAACCGGGCACGACGTCGTAGCCCTCGTCGATGCCGGGGGCCGTGGTGATGGCGTCGAAGCTGTTGGCGTTGACTTCGTCGCGCTCCCCGTCGTCGGGGAGGGTGCCGTTGGCGATCCAGTTCAGGCAGTCGCTGCAGACGTCGATCTCGATGGTGTCGTATTTGCTCATGGACACCACTGTACACAACAACGTTGTGGAAAGCAACCTGCTGTACACAACGGTAGTGTGCTCCCGTGAAGCGCTGTGAGGACATGTACGACGGGCACTGGTGCCCCGTCTGCTCGGCTTGCCTCTGCCGGGTGCCGGGGCAGTGGGCCGCTCCTGGGAGCAACAGCGAGTGCCCGATGCACGGCGCCACCTCGGTCCACGGTCACGCCTTCTTGGCGGGCCGCTTCCGCATCGTCTTGCCGGGCTGAAAGACGAGCGCCACGCTCCAGTTGTTGCGGGCGTGGTTGACCTTGCGACCGCCGGGCTGGGCTCGGACGTGACCGGCGGTGAACCACTGGTCGCGCAGCTCCAGGCCGATCGACTCGGCGTACTCGATCGACCACCGGGCGGCCTGCTTGTAGGTGTTCGAGCTGATGTAGTTCGTGGCCTTGACGATGAGCTTGCCGTCGGGGTTCAGGATCCGTTTCGCGTTCAGGATGCCGGGGTTGATCAGCAGCTCCTGGTTCAGCTCGGGTGTGCGCTCTGCGTACATCACGCCGTAGCGGCCGTTGAACTCGGGGATGGTCGAGGTGGTCCGGCCGCCGGTCGAGACGTAGGGAGGATCGAAGGTGACGGTGTGCGCCGACCCTGCGCGCTCGGGCAGCGGGTCGCGGAAGTCGACGCCGTCGATCGACACGTCGTGCTCGACGAGGTGACGCAGCTTGTGGCCCTCGGCTCGGAGCATCGTCCACCACGTGCCGCGCCCGTAGGTGAGGTCGACGATCTTGCGGTTGGGATCGACGTAGCCGATGCGCACGAGGTCGTACATCATCTCGGCGTTGCTCGGCCACCACGTCATCGAACATATGTCCCGCGGGGTGTCGGCGGGCCATGAGCCCTTGGTCTTGTTCGCCATGTCTTCGTTCTCCTGGTAGTGGGTTCTTCGCGACACAGCGCCCTCTATCCCCGAGAAGGGAGAGGGCGCTGCGTGGACCGGGTGGACTGTCAAGGCACCCGTCGCTGTTGCCGCCGTGAGGGTATCGCCTCACAGCGTTGTTGGTCAACCGATGTGGTCGAGGACGCCCTTGCGGTTCTTCCCTCCGGCCTCCAGAGAGGCGATCTCGGATGCGTACTCCGGGTTGGCGTCGACGTAGGCGTTCACCTCTTCGACGGAGTAGTCGGCGGGGTCGAAGCCGTCGTCATCATCGTCGTCGTCGGCGGCCTTGCCGCGGCCGAGAGCCTCGGGCTCACGGGCGGGAGCGTTGGGGTCGACGGGATTGCCCTCCTCGTCTACCGGGCCGGGGCCGGGCTCGACCGGGTACTCGGTGCCGGGAGTGGCAACGGTGCCGTCGGAGAACGCCGGGTCTTCCTGACGGTTCTCCCACGCCTCGACGTGCGGATCTTCGATGTCGGTATCGCTCATTGCTGGTCCCTCCTCGGAACATGTCACTGGATTGGTGCCGGAGTACCCAACCGTAGTTGCTACGAATCGCCCAACGGAGCGTCGATGATCTCTGCAGCATCGATGATGTCCTCGGACTGAATCGGGTTGCGGAGACCCTGGCTCAGCTCACCCACTCGGGAGCCGAACAGGGACGACAGCGGGCCCTCGCCGGAGCCGGTGGCGGTGGCAACGACGGTCAACGTCTGGCGGTCCTCGGAGATCCTCTTGGCCGACTCGGCGAGGCGGAAGAAGCGCTCCAGCTCGGCACTCGCCTCGGACGATGCGCCTTGCGACATCAGGTCTTCCTCGAACTTGGCCATGAGTGCGCGCTGGCTCTGGATCTCCAGCAGGGTGGCCAACATCGATGACAGCTCGGTCTTCGTGCGGAGGGTCACGGGGATGGCGAAGCCGCACAGGGCGTCGCGCTCGTACTTCGGACAGACGGCCGAGAGCGAGCAGACGTTGCACTGGCGCATCGAGCTGGACTCAGGTCGGGGTTCAGGAACGTCCTCGGTGGGAGGGCGCAGTACGGGCAGCATCACGAGGTCGTCGCGCTTGCGAGCTTGCCGGGTGTCAGTAGCAACATCTATGGCACCCCCCGGACGGTGTAACGACAGGTCGATGACCTGCCCGGTAGCAACTACCTTCTCGTACTGCAGCCACGAGACCACGGCCAGCTTCATCGACTCTGGAACGTCGCCCTCGGCGATCAGCTCGGGGTCGCACCCCAGGTTGATGATCTGGGCACGGTGCGCCTCGATCTGGTTGTTGCGCGTCGAGCGGGGGAACCGGGCCACCTTGGCGCCGTCCCACACCTGCAGCTCACGGTGCTTCTGCGCCGACAGCCAGCCGGACACGAGGATGTCGGTGGCGATCTTCGGGGCGATCAGCTTCGTCTTCGAGGTGGTGGCGAAGATGGCCACATGAGGGTTCCGGGCGTGGAAGACGGCGATCGGCTTCATCAACGATTCTGTCGCCAGCACCCCCTCAGACACCGCCACACGGCCGTACTCGACGGCGAGGTCGAGTAGCTCGTCAACGTCGCCGCCGTGCCACTCAGGGACGTACAGGCCCGCTCCCATGGCCAACGGTGACTCGATACCCAGCACAAGGCTGTCATCGGTCATGTAGCGGTTCAGGACGTCGTCGTAGGCGCTCGGTTCGAGGTCGCTCTGGGACGTGTAGAACAGCTTGGCGTACGGGAGCAGGGTGTCGAGATCACCCAGACCGCCAGCGCGGTCCTTGACGACGCTGGAGAGGTTGATGGCGATCTTCTCGGCACCGGCACGGCCGAACAGGTCACGGTGCTTCGGCACCTCACCACCGCTCAACCAGACCCTCACGAGACCGCCTCTTCCACGGGCTGCTTCGAGGCCCACGACGAGTTGGTCGGGCCCCAGTCAGGAACCTTGCCGACGGGCGGGAGGAAGCGCAGGACCGGGACACTGCGCCGGGCGAGCATCGTTGCGGTTGGAGTATGAGGGACGACAGCCATGGTCGGTGTTCCGCGCAGTTTGCCTATGTACGTCAGCACGTCTGTCTCCCAGAACTCCCTGTCGGGCTTCGAGCCGTCACCGGTCAGGATCCAAGCGTGCTGGACGTCGTAGATCCTGAGCCACTCCTTGAGCTGCATGTCGGGGTCGACGGCGGAGAGCTGCCCCACGATGAGCACCGACACGCCGTAGCCCTCGGTGAGCGCCCGCACGAAGCGCAGGCCGCTGTAGATCGGGTCAGCGTTGGGTGGCTGCTGATCGTAGGGGTACAGGACGCCCGGAGCCTCGACGATGAGGAGGCGCATGAGCTACTTGTACTGTCCGGCCTGCCAACGCTTCTGCACTCGCACGGTCTCCTCGTACGGGCAATAGGTGCACAGGTACTGCTGGTACTGCTCGGGCACGTCGTTGCGGCCCACGCGCTTCTGGTCGGCCTGGTAGTCGCCACAGAGCTTGCCGGGCCACGACGGCTGACCGTGCTTGCGGTGGCAGACGACGGCGTCGTACTTGAGGCCGTCGCGCATGGCGTAGACCTCCAGGTTGGCCTCGGCCAGCTCGGCTCGGACCTCCTCGATCATCTGCTCCTCGATGGCGTCTCCGGCCACACCGGAATGATCGAACTGCGAGGCGTCCTTGACGAACACCATGCCGCGAGCGTCGTCAGGCGTCTTGCCGTGGAGGTGCTGGTCGATCCAATACTGCAGGTGCTGGTCGTACTCGGGTGGACCCTCGTAGGGCTCGACCTTCGTCATGGTCTTGCACTGGTAGCAGTAGGCGATGCGCAGCGCCTTGCGGTTCGACAGCTCGTGCAGTGGGATCGACATCGTTGTGCTCCTTGGGTTCTCCGGGTGTTCGACGCTAGCCCCTCAACGGGGCTGCGCTCATCGTGCTGTGCCGCGAGGGAGCTGGTACCACTGGACGCCGACGGTCGGCTCCCAGTACTCGTGCAGCTCCTTGATGCGCTGCGGGATGTCATCGGGGTACGGCTCACGAGTCACGTACGAGCCCGGCCAGGTCGTCGGGTCATCTGTGGGTTCAGGAGCGACCCGCATGTGCTCGCCCGGTGGCAGGTAGTCGTAGTTCTCGCAACCCATCACTGACCCCCGATGAAGGGCGCCGGAGAGGTCGCCACGTTCTGCTGGATGAGGTCGGTCTGGAACTGGCTGATGCCCATCGAGCCGTAGTTCTCGGTATGCAGCTCGCCGGAGCGCTGCAGAGCGTGCGTCTCGTCGGCCGGGCCACCAGCATTCGGCCGCAGGAAGCGGAGCTTGCCGTCGACGGCACCTCGCCTCAGGTCTTCGTTCATGCTGCGGTTGGTGCGCATCGTCATTGTGAACCTCCTGCGTCCATGGTAGTCGTCACTGCTGGTAGGTCATGCCCGTGAGGGTGTTGGGACCGAACGATCCCTCGGCACCGTCGACCTCTTCGACACGAGGGTTGCCAAGGCTCGGTGCCCCCGACACCCACGAGCGCTGCTGTGGTGCCCAGCGATCGGTGGAGAGCACGTCGATGATCGTCAGCGGGTCTTGCCGGTACCCGTACTTCTCAGGGAAGAGGAACTGCGGGACCGGGGGGCGCTGCTGGGCGATGATCTCACCCGGCACCGTGGCGAGCCGGAGCACAGAGTCCACTGCGTACTCCTGCCGGAGCTGTCCCGGCTTCGAGTAGTACTGCGGCAGCAGGTCGTTCGCACGATCGGCGTTGACTGGTGCTGGCATGGGTCAATGCTAGACGTGGCGTCACCGCCAGGTCGGCCTCATCCTCTGGAGCTGACCGATGCGCTGCGGGTCGGGCATCACCGGCACACCCGTGTTGGGCTGACCCATCATGCCCGCCACGTCGCGAGGACCGGGGCGCCCGTCGTTCGTGAGTACGACAGGTTCCTGGGCGTAGGCAACGGAGGTGAACTTTGAGCCAGCCGCTTCCATCCTGAGACCTGTCTCCAGGTTGAACACGTCCGGCCAGAGGTAGTCCGACATGTCGAGGCGCTCGCCCTTGTGTGCGCCACGGTCGTACGACTTCTTGTTGCGCCAGACGGCGTTGGCGAGCTTGTCCTCACGTCGAGCCGTCGTCGTGCCCAGGTACCCGTCGGGGTAGTCGGCCTCGGGCGTGTGTCGCCAGGCGAGGCGCGCCGCTTCCATCGCATCACGAATCAGGGGTTCAGGACCAGAGCGCGGGCTGAGCCCCGTCGCCATGCCCTGCAGATCCTGCGTGTGATTGAAGCTCTGCTGCATGTCAGCCCTGCTTGAAGTACCGGTCGCCTCGGAGCTGCGACCACGCCTCGGCCTGCTGGTTCTTCTGCTTCAACGCCGCTCGGTTGGTCGCGTACACCTCGTCGGACACGGGCTCCATCTCACCCGTCTCGGCGTTGCGCCAGTGCGCACTGAACTGGTTGGGGTTGGTGATACCGGTGCTCATCAGTGCCCTCCATCTGATCGGCTGCCCTGCTGGAGCCAGCGATCCATCAGGCCGGGGTTCTTCAGGTGCAGCTCGGCGTCGCGCTCGGGCGAGCGGGCGACGATGCCGCCACCATGGTTGGTGACCTCGGGCAGAGGGTGGGTGTCGAAGCCGAAGGCGTCGCGGCCAGTGGAGTCATTGATGGCGCTGATGTAGCCCGCTGTCTTCAGGCGGCCCGCAGCATGCTCCATGCCCGATGCTCCACCGGGAGCGTGGTGCTGGTTCTCCACTGCCTCCTGGGTACGCACGGCGTGGGCCGACAGCATGCCCTCGGTGTGCTCGGCGTTGGCGTCGCGGTTCAGGCTCTCGATCGCCCACGGTGTCGCCTGCGTCGGGACGTAGTGAGAGGTCTGCGCATAGCGCTTGTTCATCTTGATCGTCATGTCAACTGTCCCTCTGTTGGATGAGCGGGCGGCCTATGCCGCTGGCGTACTGGCGGCCGGTGCCGACCGGGGAGATGCTGCCGACACCGGACATCCATGAGCCGGGTCGCTTGTTCTCAGCCGACCACGAGTTGGCCGACCGGGGGATGCGCTGCGCTGCCTGAGAGTCACGGCGTTGCACGAGCATCTCCATGTAGGAGTTGGCCCCGCCGAGTGCTCCGGCGTAGCCCATGGATGCTCGGACACGCGGGCCCTCTGCCTGAGCTGCCGGAGGCGGAGCGACCGGATGGTAGGGCGCTGGCATCCCACCACCGCCATAGCGCTCCGCTTGGATGCGAGCGTCCAGATCCTCTCGGATCTGCTGAAGCCCCAGGTCTTGTTCGTCGTCCCTTCCCACGTCGTCCTCCTACTCGACTGTCAGAAACAGCACCAGCACCGACAGCTCGTTGGATCCTGAGGTGCCGGGGCGATTGATGTCCGATGTGGTCTCGAAGCCAGGCCGACAGACGAGGTCGTGACCACGCTGTGCAACGTACCCTCGGGCGATGGCGATGGCCTTCATGGCCTGGTTCACAGAGCCTGCCCCGATCGCACGCACCTGCACCTTCGAGGAGTCGGCGAGCGCCCCGGCGATCGTCTTGGCGAGAGCCTTGGCGTCGCTCCGGGCTGCAACCTTGATGGCCGCCTCCTGATTGGTGGTCACCGTGACGACCTCGGCTAGTGCGGACATGTGTGCTCCCTGGTTGGCTCCTATCACGAGGGTAGTGCCCACCCCCTGTCGGGCCGGGCCTACGCCTCAGTACGACGGCAGCTCCAGCTCGTAGTCGTGGGGGCTCTTCACCACGATGGCGTGGAGAGCGGACATCCCGTTGGCTCGGGCGGCCTTCGTCCGGTGGTGTCCGTCAGCCACCTCGTACTTGGGGTGGCCTGCCCTCGGGTCATCCTGATCCCACGTACCTCGCTGCACCAACACGACTGGCGGGATCTTCTCAGGGTTGCTTCGGTAGCCCTCCCTGGCACGGTCGATCCGCTGCATGGTGTGCCCACCCATGGCGTTGACGTGCCACGGGTCGACGTGTGTGCGCGTCGCCGGAAGCTCTTCGCCGTAGGCGTTCTCCGCCCATGGATCCTCGTGAGTGCCGTGGGCCAGGGTGGTGACGGCGTCGAGGTGCTCCTCCAGGTACGGGTTGTCCTCTGCCGCTGTGTAGTAGTCGAACTGAGACCCCAGCTTCACCATGGCTACAACCCGTCGGCGGCGCGCAGGGCGTTCTTCGCTGAGGTGACGGCAGCGTTGTTGGTGGTGAGCACGCTGGCCTGCGCAGCCGTCAGGAAGTAGCCGTCGACGGCGGTGTCAGCCTGGAACGCCGCCTTCACCGCTGCCTGTGCCAGGGTGAGCGTGGCGTAGTAGGTGATCGTTGGCTGAGCCTGCTCGTCACCGATGCTGGCCTGCCACCCGTCGGCGGTCGCACCCTCGCGCTCGGGGATGAACCGGATGGCTGCAATGAGCATGTGGCAAGACTACTCAACGGCCTGGCGGGTACATGACCGAGAGCTGCTGGTCGACGTACTCCTTCATCGGGATGCACACCATCCACTGACCGACGTCAGCACAGCGGGGCTTCTTGATGACACAGAAGCCGGTCTCCGCATTGGAGTTGGCGATCTCGTCGAGCAGCTCACGCCCGGCTGACCAGATGACCTTGGCACCTCCCTGCCCGGCCTTCACCTCGACGGCGACGGGGTAGCGGTCGCCCAGCACCACGTCGCCCTCGTCACTGGAGCCCTTCAACCTGATGCGCTTGGCGTAGTTGTAGCCACGCTGGATGAGGTAGTCGCGCACCTTGTTCTCGCCGTCACGTCCAGCGTCACCCGACTTGGTCATCTCTCTCCTGCATCATGTGTGTGATCCAGACGTAGCCCTCGAACATCGTGAGCATGTCATGGAACTGTTCCTCGGTGAGCAGCTTCCACGAGCCGTCGTGATGCTCCTCGATCGTCGGCAGCATGCGCGCCAGCTCGTGTCGCTCCTCGTCGGTGAAGCCGAGTGACCTGGCCCACGCATGCGCACGCTTCTCCCGCTCAGACTGCTCACGCTTCTTGTGTCTGACCAACTTGTACGGCATCGATGCTCCAGCATTCTGTTCTCCATGGACATTCCTTACACGTCTTGCTCGTCACCGTCAGTGCGTCGGGGCGCTCCGGTGGGATACCTGTATCACGTGCAGCGACGACGGCCTCGGCACGAGCGATGAGCTTGCCCGCCTTCACCGGGTCGTACTTCACCGTGAACCCCTTGAGATCCTGGTTCGCCTTGAACTCGTAGATGAACACAGTCTCGTTGACCTCGTAGCCCATGAGGTTGAGCGTGTCCATGTAGATCTGCACCTGTCGCTGGTGCGAGGGGAAGGGGATCTTGATCTGACCCCAGAGTCCTTCGAGCGTGCCGCCGGACTCCTTCCACCGGAGGTACACGCCGGGGATCTCGATCTCGATGGAGCGCACGCCGACCGACTTCATCTCCAGGTTGCGACGCACACCGTGCTCGTTGTGCAGCCCGTCGGTGTGCCCGATGATGTGGGCCACCTCGTTGACGATCGGCACCTCGCGGTACTCGATGTGCCACGACGCACACTCGGGACACACCGCCGGGGCGACGGCCCACCAGTAGTGCTCGCAGCGCATGCACGACCACGCCCCTTCGAGCGTGCCCATCTCCCAGAAGCAGGTCTGGTGCTTGTGGTGGATCTCGTGGCCCTCTTCGTAGATGGAGGCGAGGCGCCAGTACAACCTGCCCGCCTCGTACCCCTTGTCGTGGGGCACACCGCTGATGCGGTAGTAGGTCTGCCGTGGGCACCAGTCCGACTTCGAGATCTCCGACGGGTGGATGTGCTCGGTGTCCCTCGGCTTGTTGCGCGTGTCGACGGCGTCGATCATGTACTGCCGCAGCTCCTCGATGAGAGGGTGCCCCTTCTTGGTGACCCTGTCCTTGACCCAGCCACTGGAGGTCTGTGTCTTGAGCGAGGCGATCTTGTCGCGCCGCTTGGCTGCAGCCGCTGCGACCTTGGCCCGGTTCGAGATCACGCTCCCGCTCGTCGTCGTCGTTCTCTCACTGTCTTGCCACCCCATACTCCGTAGTTGATCTGGTTCTCGATTGCGTACGCCAGGCACTGCGCCCGCACTGAGCAGCGCATGCCGTCCACAGTACCGTTGCAGTACTTCTTCGCCTCAATGGTGATGATGCGGGCCGTCTTGCTGGGGTTCTCCTCGTCGTCATCGACGGGCGGGTTGAACACCTCGTTGAGGTGACCCTTGCCGTAGCACTTGCCGTAGGTCATCCATGCGTCCTGTGCCGCTCGGTCCTCCTCGGCCTGGAAGAAGTAGCGCCAGTGTCGGAGGTCGACGGGGGGTCGCTGCACCACCCGCACATAGATGGCAGTGACCTCGATCGACACCGACACAGCTACCCATCCAGCCCGAGAAGCTCCCGCGCAAACCCGCTGCGGAGTATGACGTACTCCCGTCCGTTGAGGTCGAACTGCAGAATCCCCTGCCGACCCTCCTGACATGCGTGTCGGTCCAGCTCTTCAAGATCCTTGGCCTTGATGGTGATGCTCGACACGTTGTCGGTGCGCTTGTTCTCGATCAGCAGGTCGTCGGTGCGCACGTCGTTCTTCGAGTGCCACGTGGCGCCGGACATCGGCACCCGTGCACCGTTGTACTGACCGGCGGTGCGCTTCTCCTGCGCCAGGCTCCTCTTGAGCTTGGTGTCACGAGGCATTCTTCGCTGCCAGCTTGAGCTTGCGAGGCGGGGGTTCAGGAACGATCTGCTCGGCCACGGTGAGGTCGATGTCCGGTGCGTATGAGGTTGCCGTGACCTTGAGGGTTCGCTCGCGGATCGCACGTTGGAGGTCGAGATCCTCACGCACCAGGGCCAAGGTCTTCGCCAGACCTACGCCCAGCTTCTGGTCGTCGAACCAGTACGTCGTGCCGCCGTCGATGCGGTGGATGACGTCGGTGTACACAGCCGTGCCGACGAGGTCATCGGCGACGTCGAACGATCCTGCCGGGAAGCCAGGTGCATCGGCGAAGTAGAAGTTGACCTCGGCACCACGCTGCGGCGGGGCGCTCTTGTTCTTCACCGTGCGGGCAGCGATACGGACACCGACACGCTCCTTGTCGACCTCCAGCCACTCCTTGCGACGCACCTCGGTCTTGGTGAAGTAGGCGAAGTCCTTGCCCCTGCCGCCGGGCGTCGTGCGGTTGTCACCGTGGGTCACACCGATCTTCTCTCGGAACTGGTTCACGACGAGGAAGGTGCAGGCGCGCTCGTCACCGGTCATCGAGCGCTTGACCTTGGAGCCTGCCACTCGGAAGAACTTGTTGTTGAGCCGGGCAGCCAGCCCCACCTGCCAGTTGTCCAGACCGTTGTCGTTCTCGTCCGACGGGAGCATGGCTGGCAGCGAATCGATCACAACGCAGTCGCACGCATGGTTCTCGACGAACATCAACAGCATGGTGAACGCAGACTCGATGACGTTGTCGTCGATGATCTCGAAGCGAGACAGGTCACACCCGGCAGCCTCGGCCCACTCAGCAACGAACGGCTCGCTCGCCACCCACACGACGAACCACTTGGGGTCGAGCGCCTGGTTGGCAGCAATGGTCTTGTACACCAGCGATGTCTTACCGCTGGAGAACTCACCGACGATCTCGTTGAAGTGATTGACGGGCCAGCCACCACCCAGCATCACGTCGAGGCTCAACGAGCCTGTGGTGATGCGTTGGATGACACGGTTCTTCAACTCTGCTCCGTTGATGAGTGCGTCCGGTCCGTACTTCTTCTCAATGTCTCGCCTGATCTGGGCGAGCGTGCTCCGTGTTGTCATCTCATCCTTCTGGTGTTACCGGGACTTCCCCGGTGCCGAACTGCTCGTACATACCGTTGTAGCCACACGAGTGGCAGTAGGGGGCGGGCGGCATCCCCATCTTGCTGGCCGCCTTGCGCTGGAAGTAGTGGTTGCTCCCGCACTCGGGGCAGAGGTCGCGCTCAGTCCTCGCACCCTTGCCGCCACCCTTCTGCGCCACGTAGTCGAACACCTGGAACGCAGTGATCTGTCCATCACGAGCGGCCTGGATCACAGCCTGCTCGGAGATGGGTTGGGGTGCGGGCTGCTGGTACTGCTGCTGTGGATACTGCTGCTGCTGTGGGTACACCTGTTGCGGTGGTGCCACGGGCGGTAGCTGCTGCGGTGGCACGTACTGCTGAGCCGTGCCAGCCTCTCGCGCCATGCGTGCGGCGAACCAAGCTGCGTTGTCAGTCACGACATTCTCCCTTCATCGACCATCATCGCCAGTGTGAACGACAGCAGGTTCTCACCCAACGTCTTCTCCTCCACCGGCAGGCCCGATGCTGCGAGGCCCTCGACACCCTGCAGGTACCACTGGATCCGCTTGGAGATGTACGGGAGGTAGAGCTGGGCGGCGTGGCCCATCTCGGTGTACGCCTGGTTCTGCTCGGACTCGGCGACCTCCTCGGACGGCGGTACTAGTCCTATCTCGGAGCACACCTCCGTTCCCAGTGGGAAGAACGCACGCTGCAGGAAGCGCTTCTTGGTGTGTAGATCAGCAACGATGGTCACGGCTCTCCCAGTCGCTGAACAGACATCACGACCCTAGACCTTACGCCAGCGATCAGCGATATAGCCGGACGCTATCAGCGGCACGAAGTCACGTAAAGGTGGCTCGCCCGTGAAGGGGTTGACCACATCACCCATGAGGGATTCGACGATGAGCTGACCCTCCTCGGCGTGGCTCTCCTTGCAGTACGCAACCACCTCGTCGTGGATGTTGATGGCGAGGCGCATCGGGAACTTGCGCTCCCGGCAGTAGCGATCGATGTCGAGCATGGCGATCTGCAACGTCTCCGCAGCAGACCCCTGGGTCACAGCGTTGACGGCCTGACGCTCGGCACGCGACCGCAGCTTCATCGTCTCCCGCCACTCCTCCTTGCTCATGTTCCTGTTCGTCTTGCGGAGGAGGTCGGGCAGTCGACGGCGCTGGCCCATCATCGTGGTGACGTACGGCGGGACGATGAGGTTGCCGTCCTTCCACGTGGCGCGAGCGACAGCCTCGGCGATGACCTCTTCCTTCCACGGGTTGATGCGCGAGAAGCGGGAGAAGTACGCCTTGAACACAGCGTCGGCCTCGTCCACGGTGATGCCCGTCTTGGCTGCGAGGAGGAAGGCCGTGCCGCCGTAGCCGATGAGGAAGTTCGGCATCTTGCCGAAGTTCGAGCGCTCGTCTTTGGTCACCTCGTCGAGGGGCTTGTTGAGTACGAGCGCAGCGGTCGTGGCATGGACGTCCTCCCCGGAGAGGAACACCTCCTGCATCGTGGTGTCCTGCGACTCGGCACAGATGAACCGCAGCTCGATCTGGTCGTAGTCAGCGCCGACCACGACGTACCCCTTCGGTGCCGTGAACATGTCGCGCATGTCGGACTCACGTGGGATGTTGTGGAGGTTCGGGGTGCGACATGCGAGGCGCCCGGTGTCGGCAGCATGCTGTGTGAAGTCGGGGTGCAGGAAGCCAGCGCCGTCGAGCTTGGCACCCATGCCCACGAAGTACGTGCCGATGACCTTCGAGACCTCGGCGTAGTCGAGCAGCGTCTGCGCTGCCTGCCCCGCCTCGCCTGGCATCTGGGCGACCTTCTCCAGGGTCTCAGCATCGACCGACGCCTTGCCCGTGCCCGTCCTCTTCAACACTGGTGCCTTGAGCCTCGTGAACAGCAGGTCGGCCTTGTGCAGCGTGCTGTCGGGGTTGAAGGTCGGGGGCACCGAGTGCTCGGACAGCAGCCGGGCGACCGTGTCGCGCTTGCGCTTCTCGTACGTCTGGCGCGTGATCTCCATGGCCTTGCTGTCGACGTAGGCCCCGGCCCACTCCTTCCGCATCAGCATCTCCATGACCTGCATCTTGAACTCGAACAGGTCGAACAGGCCCTCGCGCTTGAGGATCCGTTCGTAGCGCTTCCACAGCAGCCAGGTGAACTTCGCATCCTGCTCGGCGTACCGCGCCGCTGCGTTGAAGGAGAAGTTGTGCACGCCCTTCGAGCCCAGCTTGTCGTAGCTGTGGCCGAAGTGCCGCTCGACCATGGCACCCAGGTTGAGGGACATGAAGGCGTTCTCATCCACCGTGTGCTGCGCCACGATCGTGTCGCCGTACGGACCGGGGATGAACTCCCCGTCGTAGGCACGCACAAGAGACTTGATGTCGAACTTGAGGTTCTGGTTGACGATCCTCCGGCCCTCGTCGAAGAACAGCGGGCGGAGGATCTCGCACGCCTGCTCCAGTGTGAGCTGCGGTGGCGGGGGCTCGAACCGTGCGGGCACGAGCACCTCCATCGCACGCGAGGAGAGCCTGCCCGTCGGTGTATACGCACGGTCATCCCCGACGCCGTAGTAGTCGGCGGCAGTCGTCTTGATCTTGTGGGCGGGCTCGATCAGCTCACCCTTCGGGTGGCCCACGGCGATGGCATCGCTGCGTCCTGCCGTGGCCATCCCGAACCAGATGGTGGTGTTGATGTGCGGGTCGGTGGCCTTGAGATCGAAGACGTTGATCCACGCCTTCTCGTCTGCTGACCACTGGTGCTGCGGGCGCTCGTGGATGCGATCGCTCTCCGCCTGCTCCTCCTCCGTCGCCACGTACATGGTCTCCAGATCGAAGACCAGAGCGTCGTGCTGCTGGTACTCCTTGACGAGCTGTCGGAGCTGGCGCTCGCCAGTGATGATCACCCTTCGACGATCTCGGCTGCGACTTCTTCCAGCTCTTCCATCGTCGAGTACTCCTTGACGACATCGTCGAGGGTGTACCCACCAAGCTCGGCGATCTCCTCAGCAGTGGGGACGTAGATGTCGGGGTAGCCCTCGCCGATCTCATCGGCGGTGACCTTCTGCAGGTCGTAGGCGATCTCGTTGAAGGTCTTGCCGGTGCGTGTCGCGAGGTAGTACCGCTTCGACAGCGGCTTGGTGAGCGGGGCGATGGAGTACTGCTCGATCTTCTTGAAGATCTTCCAGCCCGCTGCCCACGAGCGCAGCTTCGGTGCATCCTCGGTGAACACAGCGAAGTTGAATCGCATCTCGGTCTTCACGTCCGCACCGATGTCGCACAGCGGGCAGTCGTCACCGATGCACACGAACGAGCGCTTGCCCTTGCGGTCGGTCCAGTGGATCTTGACGTTGGCGTACGGCTCGTCGTCGATGAACTTGCCGACGAAGTAGAGCGTGTCGCCGAGACGGTCGGCCTCGTTCTTGAAGTCGAGCGCCTTGATGAAGTCACCGCTGCCACCCATGCCCTTGGCACCGTCCCACCCGGAGGTGACAACACCCTTGCGGGAGCCGGTGGGTGGAGCGGCGGCAGCAGCCTTCTTCTTCTTCGGTGTCGGTGCCTCGTCGTCGTCGACGCGACGAGGTGCGAGCTTCTTCGGCGCCACCTTCTTCGCCGCAACCTTCTTCGCCGGGGCGGCCGTGACCGGGGTCTTCTTGGCCAGTTTCAGAACCATTGTGTGTGATCTCCTGTGTGGTGGGGACTGGTGAGTCTACGTGTTCAACTTCCAGGCATCGACAACCTGCCTGGTGAACTTCGGCCAGTTCGGCCGGGGCACTGACGGGTCGAGCACGCCTGCATCGCGAGCAGCCTTGACGACCGCCTCGATCTGAGCCCTGGTGTACAGCCGCTTACCCATGGGCTTCTTCCCCTCGATGGGGTGGGTAGACGGGGCGGGTGTGCGGAACCGGCTCAGGGGCAGCCAGCCCTTGCGCTCCCACGAGCGCACGGTGACCGGCTTGTTGCCCAGTGCAGCGGCGAGGTTGCCGATGGTGAAGAACTCTGTGTCGACACCCTTGAGCTTCTTGATGGTCGGGTTGGCATCCCAGTCGTCGGCCACGGGCTCGACCCGCGCCTTGGTAGCTGCGGACGTGCGGCGTGGCTTCACACCACTGGGGAAGTTGAAGCCCGGCAGGTCGGCCAGGGCACGGTCTAGTTCATCGCTCATGGTTCAGACACTCCTCACACGTGATGAACTGATGCCATCCGGTCACGTCACCGACGTCCTCGGTCACTACCCCACACCTGGCCGTGTACTCCTTGCCCGACCGACTGACGAGCTGGTGCACAAGCCGCGGCCGCTGCAGGTAGTGCACATCGGTCACCCGGTGATCCCCGCCTCGGCCAGCACGGAGGCTGACACACCGATCTCACGCCAGGCCGGGTACGTCACGCCGTGCTGCTCAGAGAACCAGGGTGCGTATTTGAGGAACTCCTGTTTCAGCTCAGCCTCCTTCTGGGCCCACTCGGCACGTCGAATTGCCTCGTGCATCTGGGCGATCAGGATGACCTTCTTGGCCAGGTTGGTCTCTTCAATGATCTTGCCGCTGAGCGCAGCCTGACTCATCGGACGACCACGCGTCTTGTACTGGTTGATGTAGACGAGGTACGCCTCGACGGCGCGCATCGCCTTCTGCCCCATGATCATGTTCTCTTTGGCTTCATCAGTCATCTTGCCCATTGAGTGCTCCCTTGTCGCCTTCCTTCTTCATGCGTTCGTTCTTCGCCTGCCGCAACGCCATGCGTCGTTGGTGGTGGTCCCCCAGCAGTCGGGCGTTGGTGATGTACACCTCGTCGGTGTCGCGGTCGGTGCCGGTGACCTTGCCGCTCCACGACAGGTGGTCGATCTTGCCCGAGCCACAGGTGACACAGACAGCCGCACGCATCGGCGTGCCCTTCAACTTGCCGGACGGACACCGTCCGTAGAACGTCTCGATCCAGTGGTGACCCATGTCCACACACTTGATGGCGTCGAGGTCGATTGATAGTCCGTAAGGCATCAAGCCTCCTTCTTGGTAGGGGTGGTCTTCACTTCTCTTCCTCCACGCGGAATGCGTATGAGATCTTCTTGGTGTACATCAGCTCACCGACCTCCTCGGGGATGGTCCCGTCGTAGATCAGGGCGAGCAGCTTGTCCTCGTCGATGACCGTGATGGTCTCGGTGGCCTTGAGCCAGAGCTTGGTCTTCTTGAGATACTCCTCGGCGAACTCGGCGTCGAAGACGTCGGACACCTTGCGCTCGCGCTTGGCGAAGCCGATGCCGGGAGCCTCGACACGCACGTGCCCCTTCTCGTCCTCGATGCCGTGCTTCTCGACGAAGGCCATGAGCTGATCGCGCTGGTCGTTGGACCGCTGCGTCGCCTCGTTGGCCATGGCCTTGGCCTGGAGGAACCGCTGTAGGTACTGCGGGAAGTTGGTCTTGTTGATGCCCCGTGCGAGCTTCTTGACAGCCATGAGGTCGCAACAGTAGCAACTATCGATTACGGACGCAACTTCGCTGTGGCCAGGAAGTCAGTCAGGCTGCCCAGGTTCAGCTCGAACCCACCCTTGGCGTCGACGCTGCCGTCGAGCCAGGCGTCGGCGACGCCACCCTTCTCCTCGATCATCTCGTGCATGCGCATGTCGATCGTCCCCTGCGCCAGCAGCATGGTGATGAACACCTGCTCGAACTCGGAGCTGATGCGGATGATGCGGGCCTCGCGCTGCTCGTAGCTGCCCGTCGACCAGGGCAGGTCGAGCGACACGAGGTGGTTGGCGTTGGGCAGGTCGATGCCGTACCCGCCAGCGTCGCTCGACAGGAACAGACGGGTGGCCTTGTCGGTCTTGAACTGCTGGATCGATGTGTCCCTGTCCCTGGCGTTCATGTCGCCGGTCAACGCCGTGCTCTTGGTGAGTGGCGCCGTGTCGAGGGCGAGCGATCGCAGCATGCCCTTGAACGTGGAGAAGCCGACGACCTTCGAGTCGCAGTCCTCGGCCAGCACCTCCTCGATGAACTCGAAGAACATGGCACGCTTCGACGAGACGTCGGGGACGTTGTCGAACCATCCCTGTGCGACCAGCTCGTGTGCCAGCTTCGAGCCGGTGCCCCTGCCCGTGTCGTAGTTGGCTGCCGACTGCAGCACGAGGTTGGCGTCGTCGGAGATCTGCCGCAGGAGCATGACCCCAGCCATGATGTCGCCCTTCATCTGCTCGCTGGCCGGGTCGTGGTCGGCGCCGTAGTGCGCAGCGAGGTTGAAGCTGGCACCGAACTGTGCCGTGGCGTCGAGCAAGAGGTTCAGGACGTAGTCGCGCACGCGCTCGTACATCGTCGCCTCAACATCGCTGAGGTAGAACGGGATGACAGCGGTGTTGATGCGGGGGAACTGGTCGGCGACATCCTTCCGGCTCTTCCGGTACATGACGTCGGCCATGGCCTCGTGCAGCAGCGGGAGGTTGCGGTAGCGGGTCGGCCTGCCCCAGTGGTTGCGCACGATGAAGGTGCGATCGAACTTGGCGAAGTCACCGAGCACCTCGGCGTCGACGAACTCCATGATGCTGAACAGCTCCTCGGGTCTGTTCTCGATCGGCTGGCCGGTGAGGGCGATGCGGATCGGCACACGCTTGCCCAGGAACTTGATCCGCTTCGAGCGCTTGGTCTTGAACGTCTTGATCGCCGTCGCCTCGTCGCACACGATGTAGTCGAGCGGCAGGTCTCGCACCACGTTCCAGTCGTTGACGATGGAGTCGTAGTTCGTGACGACGTAGCGGTGGCGGAAGGCGTACGAGTACAGCTTCTCCCGCTTCGGCTTCGGGCCGTCGATGACGAGCGCACGCTGTCCGGTGAAGCGCAGGATCTCACGCTGCCACTGGTACTTCAACGAGTTGGGCACGATGATCAGGCCCGTGGTCAGCGCACCGTTGTCGGCCAGGTCTTCGATGGCAGCGATCGTCGTGACCGTCTTGCCCAACCCCATGGTCAGTGCGAGCAGAGCGCTGCCGCGACCGACCAGGAGGTCGAGGGCCTCCTCTTGGAACGGCTTGAGTGTGAGGTCTCTGATCACTGGAGGATCATCTGCCTCTCTGCTTTCATGTCCTTGCCCATCTTGGTCTTGTACCTGCAGACGTGCCAGACGGACGAGAGGTCAGGTGCAACGTAGTTGCTATGAGTCATCCTGCACTTGTCACAAGCGTAGTGGTAGAGCACAGGACGCGGTCGCTTCAACCAGCGGATCGCTGGCATGGTTTCACCGTGCTGTCTCCAGGGGGTGCAGCCCGAGAGCCAGAGCCATGGTCCGGGTCGTGACCCGCAGCCCATCCAGATCACGGGTGTTGTGGATGACGTTGTAGGCCATCTCGAAGACCGCCTCAAGTCCTCCGTCGAGTGTGAGTTGAGTGGGCCGTAGCCGGGGCGGTCAACTTTGATGAGGGTCATCCCCGGAGTGACCTCATTGGCGTAGCGGATGCCTGTGGTGACGACGTGCTCGTGCTTCGACGCCTCCTTCTCCAGCTCCTTCACCCACACGTCCGGGTCGATGGCACGACCGACCTCAGTGCCGAGACACTGCAGCAGGCGACGGACCTCGGGGATGCGCTTGGCGTCAACGTAGCTGTACGCCCTTCGGATGGTGGCGTAGTTCGTGCCGGACTTGCTGACGATGGGGTTCAGGATGAGCAGGTACCTGTCGATCGCATCACTCATGTTGACCTTGACGAAGCCGAACTCTTCGACGAGCTGATCAGCCACCTCGTCCTTGCCTGACTCGGCGTACCCGGTGAGTCCGATCCTCATGACCGATCACCAGAGACTGCGTACGGTCCGGCGAGGCGGACGTCGTGGCTTGGTGTTCCCATTGTCTTGCTCCTTCTTGCTGTGTGTGAACCATGGCGTGGCGTGCGCAACGCCGCTGTGTAGCGCAGTGACGGGCAGCTCTCCGGGGTCACTGCCCCGTGTACCCGGTGGGTAGTTGAAGAACCGGAACGATGCGTTCGTGTCCCACTCACGTAGGAAGACCGCTGCCTGATCCATGGCGTGGTCTCCTGCATCGTCGTTGTCGAAGGCGAGGATAGCTTGGTCGGCGCGTGTGATGAGCAGCGCCTGCAGCTCGCTGATGAAGGAACCGTACGTGGCGACGGCGGCGTACCCATGGGAGGCGAAGCGTAGAGCGTCGAGTGGTGACTCAACAACGATGAGCGCACCTTCTCTGTACGTGTGCCATCCGAACAGGGACTCGGCCTTGTGCACACGCTTGGGCACGTTCATGAAGTAGCCCTTGCTCTTCTCCTGCCAGCCGAGCAGTCGGTTGTCGGCGGAGTAGATCGGGAGCATGAAGCACTTGCCCTTGGCATCCCACCGCACGTTGTAGCGCTCGGCCACCGCCGGGTCAACGTCCTTGAGGTCGAGCATCCTGACTGGAGGCGGGGGGTTGGCATCGAAGAGGTCGGGGTCGACGACCGGCTCGTCCTTGTCGATGACCGTGCCTTCGTCGTCCTCGTGCCACCGTTGTGTGATCGAGAGCGCAGCCGAGAGCTTGAGCTTCTCGATCGTGTCGGTGTCACCACCGAGAGCCTCGACGAGGTGGGGGAGCGAGCCGCGCTGCCCACACGTGAAGCAGATCCATGCGCCCGACTCAGCGTTGATGTACCACTTCGGCTTCGACTGGTCGGTGCCCTCGACGAGAGCGTGCACGGGGCAGTACCCCTGGATCTCGTCACCGGATACGGACGTGACCCGCACACCCAGCTCTCGGAGGATCTCCTCAATCATCGTCATCCCCTCCGTACCTCAACGCCGCTGTCAGCTCGGGCGACACCGGACCATGGTCGGAGATGACACCCTTGGTGTAGTCGATCGACACCTCGCACTCCATGCCCATGGCGTTGCGGGCTGCAATGACCTTGAGCTTGGCCACGGGGAGCTGCATGTCGGGGCGGTCGATGCCGATGAGCACGTCGGAGTCCTGAGCGAACGACGAGGTGTAGCCGATCGACTCCATCTCCACGCCACGTGCCTTGGTGGTGCGGCTGTGCAACGCCTGTGTCGTGCAGACGATGGGGATCTTGGCCACCTGTGCGAAGCGCTTCACTCCTCTTGTGATGTTGGTCAGCGCCTGGCTCGACCCCTTCGGCTCACCCAGCGAGTCGGTCATGAGGTACAGACCGTCGACGAACAGGACGTCGAAGCCGTGCTGCTCCTGCTTCGCCACGAGACCCTCGACGGTGTCGGCGCCACCCACATCGTGGATGAAGACGAGGCTGCCCCAGCCGTCGGTCTCGGTGACCATGGCCTCGAACTCGTAGAGGCGGTTCACTTCCGCCTCGGTCAGCTCACCACGCTGCATGCGCGTCAAGCCGACTCCAGCACCGAGTGACAGGTACCGCGCCTGCTGCTCGGTGTTGGACATCTCGAAGCTGACGACACCAGCCCGGTAGCCGTTGCGCTCGGCGGACATCGCCATGGCCAGGAGGTAGGACGACTTCATCCTCTTCGGTAGACCAACGATGGTGACGAGCTGCTCGTCCTGCAGACCACCGAGTGCTTCATCGATCATGCTGAACCCCGTTGGGATGCCGGGCATGTGGTTCTCCTCTGCGTTCACGTACTTCACAACGAGCTTGCCAATGATGTCCACCGAGACCTGGATCTCTGATCGCGACAGGTCGGTGGCCACCGTCGACATGACACCCTGCATGACGGCCATCGCAGCGTCGGCGTCGCTGGTGTCGGAGAACCCCTGCACTGCTGCTTGCAGACCCTCCGATACGAGGCGCCGCTTGTACCCAGCGAAGACCTCGTCGATGAGCGCACCCATCGGCTCGTCCGGTGAGAGGTCGAGCTGGTACCCGCTGTGCTTGCGCAGGAACGCCTCGGCCGTCGGCACCTGTCCGTACTCGGTGCGGTACTGGTTGATCCAGATCCAGGCGTCGGCCGCACCAGGGCTGCCGAAGAACCGTGCGTGGAGGTTGGCATCGTTCGGGGTGATGAGGTCAGCGTCAACGAGGATGCGACTGATGAGCAACTGCTCTGCGTTCAGCCTTCTCATGACGTCGGTGCTTTCCCACGCTGCACACGATGACCACGCATGCCCCAGAGGGTCTCGACGCGCTCGGCCTCGGCGTCATAGACCGTGTGGATCGAGGCGTCGACCCGGAGGTTCAGGACGGCGTCGCGCTCGTCATCCCAGATCTCCCACCCGACGATGGTGTTGCCAGCCACCTGCTCCAGCCGTCGGGCCAGCTCCTCGACGATGTCCTCATCGGTGATGAACGTCCAGATCTCAGTGGGCACGTTGCGGGTGCGGCCCATGCCCACGATGAAGCTGACCATCTCACGGTTCAGCTCGAACTCGGCGGCGGCTGCGTCCTTCTTCCCGTAGCGGTGCCTGCCCAGTGAGATGCGGTACGAGTCGGGCGGTGGGATGAACAGCGTTGGCTCGGCGATGACCACCATCTTCTGGCTCCAGTACGAGCCGAGGTCGTTGCCTTCCATCAGCGGCCGCCGATGCGGTAGAGGGCGTACGCCTCTTCCATCATCAGGCGCAGTGAGTTGCGCGCTGCGGTGTCCTCGCCGAGACCACCCACCCTCGACGTCACCACGGTGAAGAGACCGCGGCCGTAGCGGATGGCCAGCAGGCTGTACAGCTCCTTGGCCACGAAGTCGGTGAGCAGTGTGTCGGTCACCCCGTGGATGACGAGGAGGTCGTAGCAGAACCGCATGGAGTCCAGCTCCCACAGCCAGTCGGCCATCTGCCCCTGCTCCCACTCCTCGGCACGAGCGGACATCGACACCCGGTCGGTGAACGCTGTGCTCAGCTCGGGGAAGCCGAACCACTTCGCTGCCAGCCCTCGCCGGAGCGCCCCGGTGTAGATGGCTGACGCCACACCACCGGCAGCCTTCGCTGACTGGGCCACGACCCACAGGCCGTCGGACATCTCGATCGTCTCCATCGCCTCGATGGCCATGCCGATGACTGAGTACTCCTCGCTGTCCTTGTAGGCGCTCTTGGTCAGTCCGGCGAGTGCCGGGGGCACACCGTCGTTCACTGCAAAGGCGGTCATCGCCTCGTAGTCGAGCGCATCGACCTTGAGATTGGTCCGGTAGTTCTGCTCGGAGCGGAGGGTCTGCCTCCTGCTGAACGCTGTTGATACATCCATGGTTTCTTCCCCTTCGTGCGCCGCAGGCGCACGTACAAGATCCTTCTTGAAGAAGTACATCTATCGATATCTGACGAAGTCTGATAGAGATTGAGGTACTTCGTAGTTCTATACTGAACACTTAGGTGGTCGGGAAACCCTTACGGCATAAGGGTTTGAGGTGGTGGACACCTCTAGGAGGTAGAGATAACACCTCTACCACGTAGAGGAACTTTCTCTACCTCATAGAGGTGTGAACGTCGTTGCGACCTCTGTGGTGTAGAGGTCAACAGCTCTGTGACCAGGGGAATCTCCCGTATCGCAGCGATGACCTCGACCTTACGGGTGGGGTCCGCCCCATTGAAAGAGATCCGCTTGTCCACCTGGATGGAGATCTCCTGCCACCCGTAGCTGTCGGCCAGCGGCTGCAGGAACTCGGGGTCAGCTTCCAGCAGGAACCAACGCCACTGCAGCTCGGCGAAGAGCATCTTGCCCAACGGCGTGAAGGCAACGGTCTCGTTCCCGTTCGCCCTCTTCGTGATCTCCAGCACCCCGTCTTCGAGCAGCGGTCCCAGGGAGGTGCTGATGTTCCCGCTCGAAGTCCGCAGCTCCCACATGAGTGACGAGCGCACCTTGCCGCGGGCTTCCTTCTTCGTGGCCGTCCACGACCAGTAGCGGCGGTCTCCTGAGACCAGGATGTGCCGGAGAATCCTCATCCCCATGTCACTGGGTGGATTCATCGACAGATCGACCATCATCGGCTTGTCACAGAAGCGAAGGGCAGCGAAGGCAGACAACGCCGCCCGCTCAGCGATGAGGCTCAGCCGCAGCTTGCGCGTCGGTTCCTGCAGCGCTTGCATTGAGACCACTGCAGGTTGTACGAGCCACCGCTCAGGGATTAGGATCTGCGTTGCTAGCAAGGGTTCCTCCGGTTAGTTGCAACGTTCTTTGTTATGAGACTTCGAGTGCTCATCGGGCTCGTTCCTTTCTTCGGAGGGATTCCTTTGCTAGCGGTCTCTTGGTAGGGGATCTTGAAGGAGGGGCCTCGATGGTGGGGCCCCTCCTTCGCGTTCACGGAGAGCGACTCTACTCGTCCCACCGCCTCTTCCCAGAAGCAATCTCATCCTCCGTAGCGGCCGCCCTGGTGGCGCTGGTGACGTACTTCGGCCACATCCTCATGAAGATGGGCCAGGCAGGCTTGCCGTCGATGTCGACGTGCCCGGCCCTGATGGCGGCGGCGTACGCCTTCATGCCAGCCCGGATGCGATCGTTGATCGGCTTCATGTCGACGTCGTCACCGCCAGCGAGCTGCTTGCGGATCGTCTTGAGGTTGGCGTGGAACCGTGGCCGGTCGACGAAGATCATGACGGCGCGCCCACGGGTGACCGGCTCCATCGTGTCGAGCCAGAAGGTGTACATGTCGTGAGAACGGCGAGAGCCGGAGCGCTGCGCACGCCCCGGCTCACTCCGTACCCCGGCCCCTGACTCGGGCCAGTCGCTCATGCCGACAGGCGTGCGACCAGTTCGTCGAGGATCGCCGAAGCGAGAGCCCTGACGTCGTCGGTCCCCTCGGCGGGCTTCGGCTTCGCCTTCGCAGCCTTCGTCGCCTTGGCGGGCTCGTCACCCGTACCAGCGATGAGTGCCTTCACGAGGTCGGGGCGGGGCGCCGTCTTGGCTCCCTCGATCCCGGCTGCGTTGGCGATGTCACGCACCTCTTTGAGGGTGAGGTTCTTCAACGCCGCTGCGGTCCAGCCATCGGCAGGTTCGGTGGGCTCTTCCGGCTCGGGCTCGGCCTCTTCCTCGGCCTCCTCTTCGGGCTCCTCGGACATCGCTGCTTCGAGCAGCTCGCCGACCTCTTCCCACGTGGCGTACTCGTCGGGATCGATGTCGAACTCGGCACATGCTTCGCGCAGCGCCGCATCAGCCTCCTCGTCACCCTCGGCGGCCAGTGAGACCAGTTCTTCCAGTGTCAGCTCTTCGGCTTCGTCAGCCATGTTGTTCTCCTCAATGGTGGGGATGTCCACGGTGTCTCCATGGAACTTGATGTAGGTGATGGCTCCCTCAGTGAGGTCACGTATCACCATGTGTGAGTCGGCGGCCCGTGCCAGAGCACGAGTGACGTCGACAGTCGGGTCTTCCGCCCCGACGAGAGCGAGCACAATAGCAGCGTCTCTCCCGAAGACGTACCCGTCCTCAACAGCCTTCACGAGGAACTGGCTGTCGACTGTGAACTCCGCTACGCCCTCCGGCATCTTCACCCTGTCGCTGGATGCAACGATGGTGTAGTAGATGCCAGCCTTCTGGCACCACTCGATGACGTGCTTGATGGCAGGGCGGGGCGGGTTGCGAACTGCAATGACTATGACGAAGTCGTCGTCAGGTGTCACTTCAAGATGTGTGTCGAGGAAGTCATTCAGCGTTGCTGTGACGAGCCGTGGTGCTGCGTCCGCATCGCCGAGTACAACGAAGGTACTCATCTGATGCCGTGCGTCATCTGCAACAGCGTCTTGGTACGGAACACTGCGATTGCAGACCAGGCAGTAGAGATGAAGAACGCTGCTGCTGTGCCGATCTGCGCCTCGCTGTACGACATACCTGTTGCAAGCATGACAAGGGGTGTGGCTACAACAGCGATGGCCAGCTCGATGTCAGCGGTGAGGTCGAGGTTCTTCATCATCTCCTCGCCGATGGCACCGGCGATGAACTTGATGCTCGTGAGGAAGAGGAACCCTGCTGCAGCCAGAGTGATGGTGGTGGTACTCATGGGGGCGCCACCCTACCCCCCGCAACTGTGTTCAGGCAAGCTCCGTGTAGAGGCCCTGGTACGCAGAGATGATGCGGGGCTCGTTCACATGCAGCGGGAGCATCTCCTTGCTCGCAGTGAGGAGTCGGTTCGAGCCGCTGCCCAGAATGGCCTTGTAGTTCATGTAGTACACCGACGGTGTCTGCCTCGTCGTGCCGGTGTAGCCGAAGTCGCCAGGCGCTCCGTCCTTGACACCACCGTTGAAGTAGCCACCCGGCACAGCCGTGTCCTCGATGAGGGCGCGCTGCATGTACGACACGTGCTGTGCAGTACCGAGCGACTCGACCACGAGGCGGCCGTAGCCTGCTCCCGGTGGTGCAATGGCGTTGCGTATCTCGACTCGTACGTTGGACCCGACAACGAGGTTGTAGGACGGGCCCTGCGTCACCATCGGAATGCCGTTGGCGTCGAGCAGAGGGTTCAAGCTGTTGTTGATGGTCATCCACTGGATGCGGAGCATCGCCTTGGACCCTGCGATGCTCGATGACATCTCCACACCAGCGCTGTAGGCCAGACCGGGGCGCACCGGCCACGCCATCGAGCGCACCTGCCCCACCCAGGGAGCACCGGGCGAGCTGTTGAGCGCAAGCCTGCTGTTGGACGTATCGAAGGTGACCGTCCACGTCGGTGTGATCGAGTTGAACCCCTTGGGGATGTCGGCGTAGTCGACCTCGCCCGTGCCAACGGCGGTGTACGTGGCGTAGGCGAACGGCATCGCCCCGTACGTCGCTGCGTCCATCACCGACCACCCACCTGTCGGGAGGTTGTTGAGGGTGAAGTCGGAGTTGACAGCGAAGTTGGTGCGCTGCGGGTAGACGTTGAGCCACACCGAGCGCGGCGAGTCGTAGAAGTCGACGCCTGCGTAGGTGGCTGACCCCGCCTGGCTGAACGGCACGACGTTGGTCGAGCCCGGCATGCCCTCGGGGCGGTACCTGATGTCGACGAGCATGACCTGCCCGATCTCCAGTGCGGTGGTGGCGGTGATCGACCCCGTGGTGATGGTGATGGTCACGTACTCAGCGTTGTTGGGGACAGCGAGCCACGCCGTCAACCTCCGGGTGAAGGTTGTGGTGCAGCCCAGCCCAACGGAGCTGACGGTGGAGATGAACCCACCGTCGAGGTCATAGAAGTTGAGGCCCACGGTGGCGTTGAACGAGCTGAGCGTGGTGCGAGCGTTGAACGACACGGCGAGCTGGCGGCCCGTGCCATCGACGATGTGGATGCGAGTGGTGTTCGTCGTGCCGCCGAGCGTGGCCACGGCTGCGCCGGTCGAGCCCGTCCGCTCGATGTGCAGCACACCCTGAGGTGGAGGTGGAGCGTTGCCTGCAACGATGCTCAACCTCGACAAGGCGGTGTTGGCTCCGGCGGTCCAGCCACCGGTCCCCATCCTGAACTCCCCTGCATCCACACTGGAGATGAGGTTGGGGCTCTGGTGTGCGAGGATCCGGTAGCCGGACAGCGCCGTGAGGTAGCCCTCGATCGACTCCTTCGTGCCCTTGATCTTGCGGAGGTACACGAGGTTGGCCATCAGCTTGCGCACGCGAGGGTCACCGACCGACGACTCGTACGGCGTGCCCATGACCTCGCTCATGTAGCGCAGCAGGCGTGCTGGGATCTTGGCTGGATCCCAGATGTGACCGAGCGTCTCGACCCACGTGCGGGTGATGTCCACCTCGAACCCCAGGGCATCGAAGAGCCGTTGCACGAGGTGGTCGGACGTCTGGTCGTCAGCCTCCTGGTACCACATGGGCAGCAGGTTGAAGAGACGCTCCTGGTACGAGAACGGCACGGGCATGAGCACCTCTGCCGAGTCCACCAAGACCCATTCCAGGGAGCCACCGAAGCTGTACTTGGCAAACAGCCCGTAGTGCGCCCACGTGCCCGGAGCGACGGGGCTGTCACGGTAGGTCTGCCACCCGGTGACGGCGGTGGTGTCGTAGCGCGAGAGCAGCAGCCCGTCGAGGTTGGTCACCGGCACACCGAGCGGGTTCTTCGTGAGCGTCAGCTCCAGGTACGCACCGGCCGTCGGGTGCACTGGCACACGGGCCTTGTTGAACGACACGAGCACCGTGTCGTGGGACTCCAGCTCCGCTACGAGGATGTTGTCGAGCGCCACCGAGTCCGGTGGGAAGTACACGCCGCCGGAGCGCAGGCCCCCATCAGTGGAGCGCAGCCCAGTGCCACCGGTAGCCGGGCGAGTGGTCAGGGTCATGAGGGAGAGATGCCTCCTGTGGCGGTGACGATGAGCGCACCCATCGAGGCCAGCTCGTTGTAGGCCAGGATGAAGTCGTTGTCCGCTCCCGCACCGTCACGGTTGAACGTGGTGATCTCGACGTAGATCACACCCTCGATGTCAACGGTGTTGCGGAAGACGCTCGACTTGGTGATGCGCTGAGCGAAGCTCACGTAGTCGAAGCTGAACATCTTCCTGATGGCAGCCTCGACGGCATCGTGCACGTCGATGTTGCGGTAGCGCTCATCCACTGTGATGAGCACGGTGATGTTGATCGGCACGTACACCGGGTTGACCACCACGACGTCGACGCCCACCATCTTGCGCACGGAGAGGTAGGTCTCGACGTCGGACACCAGCGTGGGTGTCGGGCTGCCGCCACCGACCGGCGCCATCGCCACCTGCACGCTCGTCACGCTGGAGGCCGGGTTGGTCGAAGCCTTGGCCACGCCACCGACCCGCATCGTGAGGCTGGCGAAGTCCTCCAGGGTGACGGCGCGCTCGACTGCCCGGATGCTCTTCGGGATCGACGTGCGCATCGACTCGATGGACTCAGCGTCAGCTCCACCCTGCAGCCCGAGTGCATTGCTCACCGACTGGATGCGGCCGGTGAGGTCGCCACCCGACACGAGCGAGCGCACAGCACCCGGACCGACGTTGCCAGCCACACCCTGACCGAAGCGGTACGTCGCCACCACCTCGACGCCCGTGGACGGGATGGCCCCGCTCACACCGTCGCCGAACTGCACGTAGGTGTAGCCGTCGGCATCGGTGAACAGAGAGAAGGCCCGGTCGTAGAACGCACCGTCGATGATGCGCTCGGTGAACGTCCACTCGACGAGAGACGGGGTGCCGGTGTTCGCCGAGACGTCACCGTCGCGGGTGTATACACGCACGCTGTCTTTGATGACAGAGTCGTTGTACAGGGTGAAGTACTGCGAGGCGAGCCCGCTCGACAGACCGAGCAGCTCCTCCTTGACGGTGATCCCCTCGACAACAACGATGTCAGCGGTGGCGCCCGTGATGACCCGGTCGATCGTGGTCTCGTACACGATGGGGTCGAAGCCTTCGAGCTGGGCGTAGACCTGCGTGCCCGCTGGCACGATGACGTCGCCGAGCCCCACCACCTTGGTGAAGGTCACGTTGCCGGTGGCAGCGGTCTGCGGGGCGGGGACGTAGCCGAACATGTAGGCGATGTTGAGCAGCGACTCGCGTCGCACGGCCGTCTGGAGGTACGCCTCCGAGCCGAGCCTGTCCACATAGAAGTTGAGGATGTCGCCGACGTAGGCGTACATGTCCATGATCACGCCCTCGAACGAGGAAGGCGTGTCGACCCACTCGGGGATCTCCTTCTTCAAGAGGAGCCGCAGCTCCTCTCTGATGGCATCGAAGTCACGAGCTGTGTAGTTGAACTGAGCGATGATGCCTGTCACGGGAACGACTCCTCTGTTGCAAGACCGGTGAATGTCTGGGACACGGTGAACACCTCGCCACCAGGCAGGAGGGAGAACAGCACAGAGACGATGAGCGTGCTCTCCTCACCGTCCTTCTGAGCGAGGATCACGCGCTCGATGGCACCGGCCACCAGCCGACTGGAGAGGAAGCTCTGGATGTCCTTCTCTTTGATCTTGAAGATCACCGGATCGATGTTGCCGAAGAGCATCTCCGGCACGCCCGCTCCGTAGGTGGGGCGGAAGACACGCTCGCCACGAGCCGTGACCAGCATGTCGAGGATCTGTGCGCGCATGACGTCGGCGCCGTCGGAGGCCACAGCGAGCCGTCGACGACTGTCGAGCTGGAGGGGGATGCGAAGAGTCTGCATGGTCATGCGTCGTGGGTGAGCTGGATAGTCCACAACGGCATACCGAAGATGTCGTACCCGTGGCCGTACATCATGAGGTACTCGTTGCTCACTTCACCAAGAGCCTTGTTGAGCACGAAGTTCTGGTGGTAGATGGCCACGCCCCGAGTGGCGTTGGGGTCGGCCGACACCATCCACCGTGCGTAGTCCAGGTTCAGGTTCTGCCACTTGCCCTCGTTGCGGTTGAACGGTTCGAGGTCGTGCGGCGCTTCCAACGCCGGGACGATGGCCATCGGCACATCACCAGGGTTGACGTGCCGGTGGTACCAGAGCTTGGGGCGCACGCCCCCGCCCGAGCCGCCCGTGTCCTTGCGACGCAGGAGGATCTGAGCCTGGGTCACCGTGAGGTCGTAGCCGATGCCGTTGCGGTTCATGGCCGTTGTGATGTGGTCACCGTAGACGGCGTAGCTCTTCCACTGGATGATGGGGCTCCGGTAGTCGAACTCGTTGTAGCTGCCACCCTGGCGCATGAGCCCGTCGTTGTACCGAGCGTTGTGACGGACGGCGATCGTGTCGACCGGGTACATGTTGTAGGGGTTCGGGATCTTGATGCAGTACTGACCGCCGACGGCCGTGCCTGCGCCTCCCGAGTTGGTCCCCTGCACGATGATCCGGTACCGGGTGATCTGGTCACGGGCCCACCCTTCGGAGCCGGGCACAGCGAACGCTCGGCTCGGAGCGAACGATCCCATGTACACCCAAGCCTCTTCGTTGCGCTGCCACCACACGTTGGCGGCGTCGGCGTTCGAGCACGAGTACTCGCAGTACAACTGCCCGAGGTAGAAGCGGTGGTTCGTGACGGTCGCAGCGCCCGGCACCTGGATCACGGGCGGCGGGGGAGGGTTGGGGATGTTGGGGATCGTCACCCCGGTGGCGCTCGCCCAGTCGCTGACACCGCCAGGGCCCAGAGCACGCACCAGCGAGCCCACAGCGCCGCCAGGATCGCCTGGGACGGAGGCTGTCGACCAGAACGTCACGTTCGCCGAGCGGTCGCCTGAGGCGGCCGTAGAGCCCTGTGTGCTCGACTGGTACGACGTGAGCAGCTCGAAGGACGACAGCCGGTTGCCGCCGACGTGTGCCCACGACAGCGACGCAGCGCGGTTCGCCAGGGAGAGTGCCACGCTCGTCGGTGCCGGAGGCGGAGGGAGCTGTGGCACCTGAGCGACCACCGAGGCCGATGAGTAGCCGGGCTTGCCAGCGTCGGACCGACACAGGACGGTGGCCGTGGCGGGCTGCCCGGCGTACGCCTGGAAGGCCAAGGCCGGGTGATACGTCAATGACGTCGTGTTGAAGGAGATCGTCGCCCTGCCGGGGATGGCGATCGTGACGTCGTAGCTCGCCGCCAGCGTGCCCGTCGTCGGTCCCTTCCACGTGAGGTTCAGCTCGATCCGATCGTTCACGTACGAGAACGTCAGTGCGAGGTCTGTAGGGGGCAGGGGCCGAAGCGGCCACCACTCCACCCAGGCCCCTGCCTCCTTCTTGTACACCTTTGTGGCGAGCGTCCAGACGCCACCGATCTTGGTGTACGGCGCGCCGATGGAGCGGGTCGCTCCCTCACGTACGGCGCGCAGTTCCTTGCTCATGCGGTCTGGAAGTACAGATCCCCGTCGGCACCCAGAGCGCTGGCAGGGACGCCAGTGCCGGTGTAGTTGGTCGGGTAGATCTTCTTGAAGACCCCAGCCACCCGGAGGTGCAGCTCATCGATGTCCTCGACGTAGATCATCATCCCGTCTTGGAAGGGAGCAAGGAAGGTGTTGGCGTAGCCCCAGTCCGCTGCTCGCAGCACCACCCGAGCCTCGACCGCATCGACGATGCCCTGCAGGTGGATCGGGATCGTTGGTGTGGTGGGGTTCGTCGGAACGATCGACGGGAACTGCTTGCGGGCAGAGTCAGTGAACGGCATCGCAACCCTTTCGCAGGTGCTGAGAGGTGACGAGCACCACGCTACTACTGGGGGTCGAGACGCCCCGGCCTGCGCCTATGCGGGCCAGTCGACCTCATTGCTGGGAGCTGCGGGATGCCTCTTCGGCCCTGGCCGGTTCTGGTACTGCTGCCGCTGCATGATCGACCAGTCGTCTTCCTGGGTGAGCTTCGGCTGGAAGTACGAGGGCTGCGGCACCTTCCACTGTGGTCCGAGGACTCGCGTGCTCATGACCCAACGGTAGTTCAGTCCCTGAGCACCAGCGTGCCGTAGCCAGCCCGGACCCGCTCGGGTGCGTCCGAAGGGAACTCAGCATCGATCGTGATGTCCACGATGCGGTAGGTGCCGATCCACTGCTTGAACCCGGTCACATCGAACTTGATCTCCCCGGTCCACACTCCCCCCGACGTGATGAACGTCGGTGTGAGCGGCTGCGACTCGATCCACCCCTCCGACCGGGAGAGACGGGCGTAGATGTTGGGGATCTCCAACGGCGGGACAGGGTTCTTCGGATCGGTCAGATCCACCATCGTGATGGAGAACGAGTTCTCGCTCTCCCCGTAGTCGCAGACGATCTCCAGCCTGTTGACCTCATCCTGAGGCCGGGCCGTGTTGTCGGTGTCGGTGTGGCTCTCGCGCCACTTCGGCGTCATGGAGTAGACGTCTCCGACAGGCCAGTAGGAGCCGACAACCAATGGTCCGAGAACAGGCATGACCTAATCGTACGCTCCGTCAGGGCTGCACATCAGCGCTGCAGACCTGGATCTCCAGGTCTTGGTCTACTGGTTGCCGTTGGTGGACGGAGACGACTTCGATGTGAAAGCCGGGTGCGCAGATCGGGCCAGGTAGTCCGTCACTGCCTGCTGGTCCCACAGCCCCTGGCTCTCCAGGCGGTCCCTGACTGCCCGTGGCGCCCGGCTCTCCCTGGATGGACTCACCAGGCGGACCGGCGGGGCCTGGCGGTCCTGTGATTCCGATTCCCGGTACGCCCTGATCGCCTGTGCGACCCGGACTCCCAGCAGGCCCAGGGCTCCCAGCAGGGCCAGCAGGGCCAGCAGGCCCAGCCACTCCGGGCGGGCCAGCAGGCCCCGTGATTGTTGATCCATCTGCTCCTCTCTCTCCGGCGGGGCCGGGTTGCCCCGGAGGGCCTGCTGGTCCGACGATCGTCACGACCTCAACGGTTGTCGACGGGGTGCTGATCGTGGTGGTTGGTGCTGTGGCTTCATCTTCCGTGACGACCGTCGCAGCGCCCACCATCGAGCCGGAGATGGCGCTGCAGATCGAGAGGAAGATGAGCGGGTTCAATCGACACGCTCCGTTATGTCGTGAGGTTCGGGTTCGTCAGGCCGCTTGTCCAGCTCGGTCCTGGCTGACCCCTTGACGGTGAGCATCCCGAGCAGAGCGCCGAGGATGAGGGTGATGGCCGAGAAGAGCGCGTCGGTCGCTCGGTCGGTGTCGACGTCGGGGTGCGTGATCTTGACGATGGCAATGGTGACCCCCATGAAGACGATGATGAAGCCCACGACGACCGTGAACGACAACACCATGATCTCGATGACGGAGCGCCCCTTGAACATCGTTCATACCGGCGGTCCTTCCGCTGCAGCAAGATCGTTCAGCGGCTTGAGGGGCACGACCTCTGCTCGGGTGAACAGCTCGTTGACGAACGCCGCCAAGGCAGCAATTACCCCAGTGATGATGCCCGCTACTGCACCATCGTATACACCAGCTCCGAGGAGCACTGCGTTGATGGCGGCCACGAGAGTGAACACAGCGTTCACCACTCGCACCGGCTCGCGCTCCCACAGCGCCCTCACCGGGCGCTTGACAGGCGTGGTGTCGGTCATCAGTCCCAGTCCCCTGAGTCGGCCTGCGCCTTGATGCCGTTCTCCAGTGCCTGCCACGTCTGGGCGCCGCAGATGCCGTCAGCCGTGAGCCCGAAGAGGGACTGGATGTTCTTCAACGCATTGACGGACTGCGGGCCGAAGTCGCCGTCCTCGACCACACCCTGACCCGAGAGCAGGTTGATCTGCTGCTGGCACATCTTGGCCATCTTGCCGTTGCTGCCCTGCTTGACGGTCTTGCGGTATCCCTGCACGGTGAACACTCCTGTTGATGGTGGTGTGACGACGACGACGGGTGGCGGCTCCACGGGAGGTGGTGGCGTGACGTTGGGGAGGTCCGGCAGATCCCAGGTGTACAGAGCGGGGAGTGATGTGGCGTACCGGCGCGACGCACTGATCTCCGTCGGCTGGATGTGCCACGGCTCCCTGTTCACGTTGCGGAACGTGCGGAAGCCGAAGCTCCCGCAGTGCTCCTCCATCCAGTTCCACGACACGTTCGGCACCATGTCGATGGCCAGGGCCGTCCGGCTCTGCGGGTTGGTCGGGCACGACTCGTGCCACGAGTTGCCCGGCTTGGCGAACCCGGCCGGTGGCGGGTCTGGCTGAACTCGCCAACCAGTCCCGACACCGAGCGGGATGCCCAGTTCGTATGCCGTGTGGATGAGCGCATGGAGCCGTCGCTGCACCTCGGGATGGAGGTGGTTGACGGTCTTCTTGATCAGCATCTCCTCCCACGTGAGCATGACGCCCATGCCCTGCGGGCCGCCGTCGTACGGTCGCGAGTAGCCGTACGGGAAGATGGGGACGTCAGGCGCCACGCTCATGCTGGCTCCTCGTCGGGGAAGAGGGCCTCGATGTCGACGTGGTCGGGGTGATCGAGCCACTCCCGGCGGTCGCTCAGATCATCACCGATCTCGGGGACGTCGTCGCCTGGGATCTCTGCAGTCACGCGCTCACCTCTCAGTAGCGGGGGTTCCCCCCAACGCTACTCGGCAGGCAGAGGGCGCCCCGGCGCTGGCGACGTCGACGACAACTGGTTCATCTCCAGCTCTGTCTGAGCGGCACCGAGATCCTCGCGCAGCTCATCCACCGTGGCCTGCGTCTCGGCGAGACCGAGCAGCACATTGGCGAGCTGTTCCTTGAGGCTGTTGATGACCCGGTGCTGTCGGATGAGCACCTTCATCATCTCTTCGGGGGACGCCCCGTTGATGCCGTTGGTGGCGGGCGGCTGTGGTGGTAGTGGTGGTGTGGTGGGTTCCATAGGTGTGTGCGATCGTACTCACTTCACTTCGAGTGACGTCAAGCCTCCAACGCTGCGACCCTGGCTCGGAGATCCTTCACTCCCTGGATCAGCACAGAGATCATCGCCTGTTCGTTCCAACTGCCTGGAATCAGTTCATCTGTGTTCTTCCCGTCAGCGTCCTTCTCCCACTCCCAGTTCGCCAACTCGGGGCGCACAACAGCAACGTCGTCGGCGATGAGACCGATACGTAGGTCGGCCTTACGCCACACCTCTGCGGCGTCGTCGTCGTAGTAGGGCACAGCCGCAGCCACCTCTTCGGGTATACAGATCGGGCCGTACTCTCCGTCATGAGGCTGATCCATGTGCGACCGTTGCATCGCATAGAACTGACTCATTACGTCATCCCTCTTCCGCCAGATGAACGTCACTGGCTCCAGAGCGTCGATGACAGCACCGGCATCGACCTTCTCCGGCAGCGGCTCGATCTGCTCCTTCAAGATGCGGCGGGACGCAGCGTTCGCAAGAACACCATCGAGCTTCTGCACAACGGTGCCGCCCGAGCCACCACCCAGGGCCGCAATCGTCCACTGCTCCAACTGGATGTACGAACCCGCTCCGATGTAGTGGTTCCACCCGGCGTTGTTACCTCTGGTGTGGACCGCTCCATCTACACCTCCCTTGCCCATCAGGTGGTAGCCGTAGTGACCCCAGACGCAGCAGTAGTTACCGTCACTGGCCCAGCTACCGATGCCTGTCTTGCCACCGAACGAACCGTCGCCTGCGATGACGCAGGAAGAATCCCCATATATGGCTGAACTGTGATAGTGGGGGTTGACGCTTCTGATCCCCGTGCCAGTGAAGTAGATGTCATCGGCGCTGCCGCCGCCGACGTACAGGTTGTTGTTGCCGCGCACGTGCATGTTGCCGCCGCTGCCGTCGGAGTAGTCGATGAGGATGTAGCCACGGCTTCCCACCAACCCACCCCACCCGGCTGCGTACGGCGCAGACTGCCAGGCTCCCATGCGCACGCGGCCGCTGTTGGCGTACACCGATCCTGCGGCCGAGAAGTGGCTGTCCACGTTGACCTGCCCATAGAACTGGTGGACGCCGCCCGAGGCGTACTGCAGGGTTCCGCTCGCGATGCCGAGCCAGTACGAGCCGCCGTACAGGTCGACCTTCATGCCCAGTTCGTCGGTGAAGTCGATCTTCCGACCCGTACCCATGTTGATGTTGGCATTCATCGTGAGAATGCCGGACATGGTGTCACCAGACTTGGTGAGCTTCAGCACATCAGTAGCGTCGACGTACTGCTTCGTGGCGACGTGCAACGCTGCTGTCGGATCGGCGTTGACCTGCACGCGCCCGGTGCTCGGGCTCAGCACGATGTCACCGGGCAGTGAGTTGGCGAGCGTGAGGTTGTTGGTGCCAGCAGCGGGATACCCGAAGTACCCCGACCGGGACGCCGGGGTGGCGGTGCGAGCGAAGAACTCGATGTAGACGTGGTCGGAGGTGCCGGGCTTCAGCTCCAGTGTCTCGCCGCCGCCACCGTTGATGACGAGTTGCCCGTTCATCGTGTCGCCGACGGCGTTCACGTACCGGGATTCGGAGTCTCCCCAGGCGAACTGCACCCACGAAGTGGCGACTCGGACGTAGCCGTTGCCGGTCGTTGTGTCGAACCACGTCTGCCCAGTGACGAGAGCCGATGTCCCGTCGAGCCCGAGCGTCGGTGCTGCACCCTGTGTGAAGGTGAAGCCAGCAGGGTCGCGCCACTGAGCGTCGTAGTCAGTGCCGCTCACCTTGGTGAGGATCTGTCTGTTGAAGCCGCCCGGTGCGATCCCGCGATCGCCGTCCATCACGATCATCCACTGACCGGCGGTGCCGTACCTCAAGATCTTCTGATTAGCCATAGTGGTACACCTCTACTAGTCCCTGATATCCGTTCGCATCCACCGATTCATAGATCACGTAAGGCTTGCCGCCACCTGTGTACGTGCAGATGCCCCTGGCACCTCCGTTGAAGAAGGCACCGTAGTCGGGGATCCACGACCACAAGTTCTGGCCCCACCCCAAGCCGCCCGCTACCCAGGCGGAGTAACCGTTCGGAGACCCCCAGCCGGTAACTCGACCCGGATCGTAAGCGTCGTTGTGCAACAGCAGGTTGATGGTCTCAGCACCGCTGTTGCCTCCACCGTTGTACCTGATAATGAGCACACGGATGCCCGTCACTTGCTTACCCACACAAGCGTTGCGGATGTTGTCGCCGTAGTACCACATGCCGACGGCATTCCATGATGGGTTGGTGTAGTAGCCCTGGATCGGGCGCTTCGTACCATCAAAGAAGTACTCACCGCCGTTGGTCGGGCGCCAGCAGTCGGTGTTGATGCAGGCGACCGCGGTGGGCGACGCAGTCAGTGTGTAGGTGTTCGAGTATTGGTAGCCGGACCAGTTGCCTGCGGCGTCGTGCGATCGAGCGCGGAACTGCATGCTCTGACCGGCGGAACCCGTACCGAGATAGACCCCACTCGCTGGCCCCCCGGCATAGATGTTGACCCAGTACCCCTCTCCACTCCAGAGCCTGTCGATGTGACACCCGGCAGCGTCACCCGGCCAGTTCAGCCACGCATACCACTGCCCGTAAGCGTTCGCCACGTTGCAATTGAGGCCGGTCGGCAGAGCCGGTGGCGTCGTGTCGGGGACCGGACCGGTGTCGGCCTGCGCCCAGTCCGACCACGAGCCCCACTGGTACCCGTCGGCTCTGGTGGTGATGGCTCGCGTCGAGTAGCCGGTGCCCCATGGAAGACCACCCCAGGCATAGTTCGCTGTGCCCGCTCCGAGGTACTGCGTCGCAATATGGTTGCCACCTCGGTACCAGAGTTCAACAGCCATGTTGGGGGAGCCTGTCGAAGGCATCGTGGGTGCGTAGACGGTTCCACTGACGGTCTGGCCCGAGCCCCCCGCATTGATGCTGGGCCGCGGGTCGACGAGCATGACTCTCGCTGTGGCCTGCGGACCAGCGGCGGGTGCCGTGCCTGCAGACCTCTTGACGCGCACCGTGGCGGTGTACGAGACACCCCACGAGAGGTTGCTCCAACTCCTCGACGTGACGTTGGCGGCAACGTCAGCCACCTCGGCTACGGCACCCGCACGATAGAGGATGACCTCGTAGCCAGAGAAGAAGTCGAGACCCGTGACCGTCGGCCACGTGATGGTCATCTGGTCGTTCGGGCTACCTCCGGTGGAGGTGGGGGTGACGGTGACAGCAGCCTTCGTCGTGACCGCAGCAGACTGGACGAAGGCGCTCACCCCGCCAGCCCCTCCGGTCACGTCCACCGTGCGGACCTTCATCGTGACTGCTGTGCCGAAGGACGTCTCGGGCGCTGTCCATGTCAGAGCAGTAGTGTTCGTGGTGGCGAGCACGGTCGTGCCGGTCAGGAGCTGCACCTCGTAGTAGGCGAAGTCGGGGATGGTCCCGGCGTACTTCGACCATGTCCCGGTCACCTGCGGAGCCGTCGTCGAGTTCGTGGTGATGGAGATGGCACCCGGCACGGGCGGAGGAGCGTTGGTCGTCGAGGCGTTGACCGACACCCAGTCAGAGCGCAGGCCGCTGCGATCCACCGACCGAACCTTGGGCTGGTAGGCGGTCACCTCGACGAGGCCGGTGAAGTCGTAGAACCCGGTGGTGCCGACAACATTGCCTGCCGGGACGAGGCCAAGCGGGGTCGTGCCGGTGATTGCAACTTCGTATCGGGCGCCCGCCGCTCCAGGGTCGACCCACCCCGCAGGCTGAGACCACGACAGTCGGAACGTCGTTGGGGAGATGGGCGGATTGGCGGAGATAGCCACACCGGCTGGGACGGGGGGAGTCAGGTTCTGAGTGAACAGGTCGACGTAGCCCCAGTTCCTGTTCTCCACCACGGGGTTCGAGACAGAGTTCACAGCGGTCACCCGGAACCAGTAGTGAACGTCCTCAGCAAGACCGGTGACGTCGTAGGAGACGGCGTTGAGGCCGGGAGGAGGGGTGAGGGTGACGTACGAGCCAACGGCCCCTGTCGGAGACATCTGAACAGTGACTGACTGCACAGTCGTTGAAGCAGGCCATGCGTTCCACGTCAGCCGAATCGACGTGTCTGACAGAGCGATGCCGGTCAGCGCTACCGGCGGCACGGGAGGCTGCAGGGAGACGTTGTCGCTCTGCACCCAGAGGTCGCCCGGCCTCGGGTCGGCGGGCGTGATGTTGCCGAGGAAGATCCGAGCCGAGGAAGCGCCGTCAGTCGCCAGGATGTTCTTCGGGGTAGCCGCAGCGATGAGATCAACGACTTGGGTCTTCCCGTAGTAGAGGTCATTGTGGTTGTGACCCTCGTTCGAGAAGAGAGCGTCAGCCTCATCCTGCAGCAGGTACTGCGGGTGTGGATCGGGGTGTACCAAGTGGTCGGCCAGCATCGCCGATGGCGAGTACTTGCTGTCTGACTGAGCCTTGGTGTAGTAGAGGTTGCTGTGTGCTGTCTGGTCACCGATGTGCTTGTTGACCTCCCCCAGCTTCTCGAAGCGGAGGTCGGCTCGTGAGGTGTTGAAGTACTCGGGGTGAGGGTCGGTGTTCGGCGTGGCGTGCAGCGCGACCGCAGCAGCGATCTCGATGGCGTGGTTGTGGTCAGCCTTGGAGTAGACCTGCTCTGCCGTGGTGATAAGAAGGTAGTCGGGGTGGGGCTCGGCGGTGAGCTTGGCAGCGAACGTCGAGCCAACGATCGGACCGGGCGTCGTGGCTCGGGTCGGTCCCTTGGTGTTGACCGTGATGGTGCTGCCCGCAACGGTCTGTACCGTCGCCATCCCGTTGTACACCGGGTACGTGTTGATCGGGAACGAGATCGAGACCCCAGAACCCCGGTAGAAGTTGTGCTCAGCGGTGGCGAGCTTGAGAGTGAGTGTTCCGAACTCGGCTCCTCCCGTGGGAGCAACGGCCGAGAACTCAATGATGTCGTAGACGGTGCGCTCGGTGTGCTGGACGATGTACTCAGCGATCTCCTCGTCATGCTCGTGGTCGATCAGTGCGTACCAGCTATCGGTGGCAACCTTCTTGAGGTACCCGGCAAGAGGATGGGGGTCTGTCTGGTTGGCGTGCTCGGTGATCTTCAGGTTGACGAACGCCTCGGCCGAGAACGGGATGAACTGGAAGATGACCTGCGCCAGCGTGAGATCCTGACCCGTGGTCGGGGGGCCGTAGATCGGGTTCTTGATCGCGACGATCCAGTCACCGTTGGCCACCGTGACTGTGTCATCGTCAACGTCGTAGCGACCGGACAGGTCGGAGTCAACAAAGTTGAGCGTGCCGACCGACGAGGCCACCCAGTACATGCCGTGGCGGTAGGTGGTGGAACCACCGCTCCAGATGGGAGCGGGCTTGGGTACACCAGTGACTTGGTTGTAGCCAGCAGCGTTGTACAGACCCACGTACATCAGGTCGCCGAGCAGCGCCTCGATCTCGGCCTGCTTGGCGAAGTACACAGAGTCGTTGCCGTCAAGGAGGTCGGCGTTGAGGTTGGTGACCTTCACTCGGCTCGTCACCGTCATGGGGGCGGCGCCCCCGTCGGCCAGGGAGAGCGTGATTGCCGGAGAGCTGAGGCCGGTGGCAGTGATGGCTCCGGCAGCGAAGCCGCCCGAGGCGTCGCGTGCGACGATCTTGCTGGCCGTGTTGAGCGAGGTGCTGTCGACGTTGATCGTGACGGCAGCAGAGCCGTTGTAGCTCCCCGCTGGCGTGATGCCGGTGCCAGCGGTCAGGGAGGAGAGGGTGACGTCGGCAGAGCCGTTGAACGGCTTGCCTGCGATGTTGCGCGAGGTCTGGAGAGTCGTGGCGGTCGAGGCGTTGCCGGTGAGCGCACCAGTGACGTTGATGGTGTACGCCCCACTCAACCGCGCTGCTGGGAGGGTGCCTGCGTTCTGGTTGCCCGAGTTGAGGAAGTACGTGGCGTCGAGGCCGTCGAGGAGGTCGGCGTTCAGCCCCGAGCCCGAGCCCGTGGAGAGGGTCGTGGGGACAGTGACAACAAGGTTGCCAGCCATGTCAGTCCAGACCGTGCTACCCGAGCCGGTAAGCGCCCCGGTGACGGAGACCGTCACGGTGGGGTCTGGCTTGTTGATGAAGTTCTCCCAGGCGAGGAGGAAGTTCGAGTCCTTGCCTTCCAACTGCGATGCGTTGAGGTTGGGCACCCTGGTGTTGCTGGAGATCGTGAACGGTGGCAGGCCGGGCGCCTGTGTGAGGGTCAGACTCTTGAACGTCGGTGTGGCGCCCGTGTCGATGCTCTGTGGCAGCGACAGGGTGACGGCCGCCGTCTCGGACCCGGAGCCCGAGACGTTGACTTGGTTGAGTGTGCCCTGGATCGAGGCGACGTAGTTGCCGGTGGTCTGCCCACCGAGGGCGATCTGGATCGACGGGTGCGGGTCGGCGGAGTTGATGTGGTTGTCGACGTAGATCTTCGTCGCCGGGTGCGTTGGCAGTGTCGGACTGGCGTGCAGCGTGATGTACCCGGACATCGTGCCGCCTGCCTTGCTCAGGTAGTTGAGGAAGGTGTTGTCGACTTCAGTCTTGTTGTAGTAGTCACCAAGAAGCGCTGTCTGTTCAGCGGGTGAGATGAACGCAGCCTCCGCTTCAATCTTGGTGTAGTAGTCGACCATCGCCGACTCAAGCTGGTACTGGGTATGAGGGTCAGGCTGGTTGACGTGGTCACCAATCTCACCGCCGCCAGCTCCCTGCTCACCAGCAGGCCCAGGAGGACCGGGCGGCCCCTCGATGCCTGCGTAGACCACCATCCAGTACGCCTGGCTGTTCGTGTCGCCACCATCGAAGAAGACGAGCACGCGCTCACCGGCAATGAGGTCAGGGATCTCAGCCAGCTCTTCATACCTGTTGATGTACGCCTGCGCCCCGATCGGGGAGGTGCCCTGGAGCTGCGGGATGAGGAGCTGCGTGTCCTTCGTGGTCGGGTCGAACGACAGGACACGAGCGATGTACAGGTTGGAGTCACCGTTCATAGTGCCACCGCATACGACTGGGCGCTGACCCACACACCGTTACGTTGCACCGAGGTCGGCGGAGGAGGGACATACGCCGAGGACGGGCGCTTCTCCGCCGTCTGGTGCAGCTCGATCTGAACCTGCTGCTTCTGCGAACCGAGGGCGATCGTGTGGCGCACCCCCGCTACGTACCACGTCTCGCCCTCGACCATCAAGACTTCACCAGCCTTGACCGACACCTTGCCGGAGAACGAGGCCATGGCACGCTTCATGAAGCGCTGGCGATCCTCCCACCGTCGAGCTGCACTGCGCGCCTCTTCCAGGGAGGAGAAGTTCTCACCAGGGTGACGCTTCACTCCACCCACCGGGCCGCCTCGCACAGAGAAGCTGCTGCCCATCCGATCGATGCCGGTGAACTCGTAGGTGTCGAAGCCGACCGGCGACGGAGTGTCCAACCTGATGAAGCTGTCCGGCTCCCAGATGTGCTTGATGGGTCGCAGGGCAGCGCGGCCGATGGCGCGCCGTACGTCGACCAGCATGGCCGTGGTGCCGTCTGCGATGAGTGACATGCCGATGGACTCGGCCAGCCTGCCGAGCGCCGCCCAGTCGCTCTCCGAGGTCTGCATGAATGCGTCGAGAGGGTAGATGTACTGATCCACCATCACGCCCATGCGATAGGGCAGCACGATGTTGCTGGCGATGAGGAACGGGGTGCTCCTGCGGAACGAGCGGGCCTGGCCGCTGCGCATCTTCGACGTCGCCCCGAGACCGATCACGGCCCACCCCGAGAGGGCGTCGTCGCCGGTCATCTCGCTGACGGTGTCGACGTATCCGATCATCGACTGGGTGGCCAGACCGGAACCCCACGTGAGTGTGCAGGGCCAACCCTGCATGCTGTGGACCGGTCTCCCCTGGGCGATGTAGGCAGAGAACTGGTCGTGCTTCCCTTCCTCCGACGAGGCCGTGAGGCTGTCGACCGAGAAGCGGCTCACGAGCCCGTCCCCGTAGACGTCGAGGGTGGGGAGCACTACCGAGGCCCAGCAGGCAACTGCAGCACTTCGCCCGCCTTGAGATCGTCCGGGCAGAGCACCCCTGGGTTCATCTCAGCGATGCCCCAGTACATCGTGGCGTCACCGTAGTTGCGGTACGCCAGGGAGAGCATGTCGTCGGCACTGCTGACCTGATAGTTGGAGTACGGCTGGTTCTGCCAGTGGTTGGGGCCGCGGAAGGTGACACGCAGCCAGCCCTTGTCCGGGTGAGGTACCCACGTTCTCGGAGTGTCTGCGTACCGGCTCATCGCGCCCCGAGGAGCTGATCTGGGTTGTGGTTTCTGTTGCCCCAACCGGTGGTGGTGGTGCGGGACGTCGCCGCTCCGGTGGTGGTGGTACCGGTGGTGGTGGTGGTGCCAGCGGCGGTGGCGCCGACCGCCTGGCTCATCATCCCCGCCGTGTTGGTGGCGTTGTGGATGTCGAACGTCAAGTCCACGTAGCCCATGGTTGGGATGAGGTCGTGGTTGAACTGGAGGAACCGGATGTTCATGTTCGTGACGAGCCCATACAGGACGAGGTCTTGCGAGTAGACGATGGCCGCCCGGTACGCCATGAGGACTTTGGAGGCGTTGCCCACGAGGTCGGTCAGCATGTGGGTGAACTCTCGGAGCGACTTGTCGTCGCTGGCTTCCAACAGCGTTGCATCACCCCGCAGCACGGCGATGACGTCGAGGACATCCTTGGCCACCCCGAGCCGTGCGTACTCACCGGACATGCTCTGCACTTCGATGCTGCGCTCGAAGAGCATCTCGACCGAGGTTCCGGCCGTGCCGATGTAGCCCCCCGCTTGGGCTGCGGTACCGCCCTCAAGCTCCGCCTCCTCCGGGTCGGTGGGCGCCACGTTGATGCCCAAGAGCATTGTTGGTGGGTTGAACTGGAACGGCTTGCTCAACGTCGTGATGATCTCCGACGACTGCTTGAGGTACGGAGCGGAGCCGGGGCTCGGGCCGAAGATACCGCTCTGGGCTCCCTCTGACGACGTCTTCTTCGCTGAGTAGAGGACGGCGCGCCTGAGCTTGTTCCCCGGCGTTCCTCGCGCCGAGAAGCCGGACATGGCATACGAATGCCGGTTGGGGTAGCGGTCAGCGGCCCCGGCGTTGTGGTTCTCGACTTCTGGTGTTGATGGCATCTGTTATCCCGTTGTCCTCTTGACGAACACACCGGCAGCCTCTTCGAGCCGCGGTGCGATGGCCCTGATGAATGCGTCGGCGTCGACCGCAACGTTGCCACTCGACTGGATGTGGATGTCGCCGAACGTGATGGTGACGCCGCCGCTCTTCGAGCTGGTGCTCCCGAACGGGGGGCGCATGGCGCTGTCCACCGGGTCACCCGTGATCCCAGCAGCAGCAACAGCGGCAGCCGCCGCCTTGAGGTCGGTGTTGTAGGTGTTGCTCTTGCCCTTGTAAGCGCCCCATGCGCTGAGCGTGCCGCCACTCGACTGGTACATGCTGAAGGCGGCCCGCAGGTTCGTCATCGGATCGAGGAGCTGCTCGTTCGACGTGAGGCCGAACTGCCGCAGGCGAGCGGGCCCGAGCTTGTCGATCATGTTGATCTGCATCAGCCCGAACGAGTTGTCACCGGTCTTGCGGTTGGGGTTGTGGGCCGACGGGTCGTAGTGACTCTCGCGCCCGGCAATGGCCACCACGTCGACGAGAGCCTGGCCCCGGAAGCCAGCCTCGTATGCCATCTTCGCAACCTGCTCGGCAGTGAGCACGCCCCCGGTGTACTGGGCGACGCCCCCACCCACCTGCCCAGCAGTGGTCGATGCGGCTACTCCCCTCCAGCCCTTCCCTCCGGCAGCGATGATGGCGTTGATGCTGAAGCCCGTGCCCGAGTCGGTACCAAGGTTGAGACCACCGCCGCCACCACCACTGCCTCCGTCGCCTACTGGTGCTGCTGTATCGGCCGGGCTGTCGGGAGACGAGTCACTCTGCCCGGCTCCGATGAACCCGTTCTGCAACTCGGTGAGCTGCACGTGCCATGGTTCGTTGTTGACCGTCGCAAAGGTCTTGAGGCCGAACTTGCCAGCGTTCTGCTGCAGCCACTCCATGTCACCCTGGAGGTCGGCGGCCAGACCGATCTCGTGGTTCGAGCGGCCGGGTGAGGCGAGCGGGGCGACACCGGGGCGCTTCTTCCACTTCTTGCCCTGCCACGTGCGGTCACCGTCGGGCGACTGGTAGTACCGCTTGAGGAACTCACGCTTCTGCTCCTCCGGGTCGCGCCACCCCTGGCCGACCCAGACCTTGCCGCCCGATGCCGCCATGAGCTTCTGAATGCGCTCCTTCATCCGGTTGTCGAGCTTGTCCCACGACTGGTTGCCGGGGCCGACACCCTTCTTCGGAGCACCACCACTCTTGGCCCGCTCATCTCCTACCGGGTCGCCGGAACCACCACCGATGAGGCCGCTGGTGACCTGCTGAGACGTCATGAGCAGCGACTGGTATTCACCGGTATTGACAGGTGCGTCGGAGAACGGGCCGGGTACCTTGCCGAAGAACCGCTCGTACAGCTTCCGGTCCTTCGCCTTGACCATGTCTGCGTACTTCACCGCCTTCTCTGCATTGTCGTTGAAGGCGCTGTCGTCGGACGTCTTGGTCGAGGAGAAGAAGTTGATGAGTTCGCCGAGTTCGCCCGCCTCATCCGTTTCGAGCTGCAGGAGCCCGGCCGTGTTGGCCTCGCTCATCATGGCGGCGTACAGCGAGCCACGACGTGCCGCCCATACGTCGAACCGTCCGCGCTCCTTCGGCCCAGCGCCGTGTCCGTCAGCCCTGATGAGCCGCTTCCCGTTCGCTGTGTAAGCCTTGAGCGAGGCGATGAGATCCTTGTCCTTCATGCCCGCTGCTTCGTAGCGGCCCTTCTGGACGGAGTCGCTGTCCTTCCCCTTCGCCACCGCGTACATCGATGATGCACCACCGACCACCGCCCCACCAGCGCCACCTATGGCAGCACCCCACGGCCCGCCGATGGCCATACCGATCATGGCCCCGCCAGCGGCCGTCTGTGCGACGCCCATGGCGGCGTTCGCACCACCACCCTGGGAGGCTTGCATTACACCGTTGAAGGCGATCGCCGCACCAGCAGCACCCAAACCAACGCGGGCGGCGGTGCCCATGCCTCCAGCGGCTTGGGCTACTCCTGGGGGTGCGGCTGTCTTACCGACTGCAGCCTCTGCCGCTTCTGCCGCTCCCGCCACTCCACCACCACCGCCACCACCGAGCATGCCGGTGGCACCCTTCAACATCATGAAGCCACCGAGGGCGGAGGTGACCAGCTTGATCCCCTGCTCGAACCGGTGCAGCGTCCCGAGGAGCCCACTGAACGTGTCCTCAAGATCGCCCAGGGTCTCCTGCATCTTCATGTCGACGCCCATCTTGTCGACCATCGCATCTTCCTGCTTGGCGAAGAAGTTCGCATCCCTCCTTCCCACAACGGTGGACAGAGCCTGCGACTGCAGACCGAGGCGATCGCGGCCCAGGTCGATCTTCTCCAAGTCATTGGGGTTGGCGAAGTTGATGTCCCGTTTCCCCCCAGTCCTGTTCCTGAAGTTGAGGTTCTGCTGACCGGCCTGCATGACCTGATCGATGGCTGCGTCGTCGAGCCCGTAACGGCGTTGCATGCCGATCCGCATGCCGTTGCCACGACTCTGCAGGTTGGTGAAGTCAACGGCGTTGAGCTTCATCCCCCTGGTCTCCTCGAAGTCCTTCAGGTACCCCATGGCCGTCTGCAGTGGGTTCTGCACCTGACCGCCGATACGTCCCATCGGGATGCCCATGGCCTGGGCGCGCCGCATGGTGAGGGGGTCTTGGAACGAGGAGGCCGAGGCTGCAGCCTGAGCGATGTTCAGCGTGCCGCCGGACGCCTGAACGACGTTGCCCATCTGCTGCATGAAGTTCAAGGTGCCCTGCTGGTTCTGGCCGTAGCCGAACCCGATCTGCTGAGCCTGGAGCTGTTGCTCGCGACCCCCGCCGAACTGGCCGGAGTAGTTGAACCGTTGGGTCTCGGCCGAGCGGTAGTCGAACCCGAAGCGGCTCGACATCAACGAGTCTCTGGCAGAGATCCCGACCGACTGCTGCACGTTGCGGGCGAAGCGGTCGTTGGCCATGTTGACGCCAGCGAAGGCGGCCGTGGCAGCGAAGGCGAACCCACCGGCCTTGGCCGAAGTGAACCCCTCCGGCGACATGCCCCCGTTGGAGATACCACCGTTGTTGTTCGTGGAGCCCCCGGCGCCTGTGCCAGCAGCGTTGCCACCGTTGTTGATGGCCTGCATCTCGGTGCGCACCTTGCGGAGCGTCCCGAGGAGGCCATCGAACTTGCGCTTGAGGGCGTCTACACCGTCAGAGGTGACCTTGGCACCGAGTCGAGCCGCAACAGCAGTGCGCACCTTGCCGCCAGCGCTGCTACCGCTCCTGTTGGAGACGGCGCTCGGCCCAGCGTTTACATTCCCCCCTGCGATGTCTGACTCTGCCATCGTTGCCTCTCCAACTTCCACTGAACCATCTTGATCCAGTACCTACGTTCACGAACCGGTAGTGATTTCACATCGATCAATGCCCATTGGTACGCCGTTGTCAGGATGTGGAACTCGCTATAGAGAGATTGCTGATCAAACCCATAGAAGGTCGGCCCAACCGAATGCGAACGGAATCGCTTCTCCGCACTCGGTGCAAGGCACTTCAACCTCCTTGAACTTCACAGAGGGACCGCCAGCGAGAGCGGTAACGATCTTGCGCCTGTCGGCCATGCCGAGTTCGAGCGCATAGCTGGTAGCCATGGTCTCTCGCAGCGGGCCACCGTCAACGGTGTCGATGCAGCGAGCGATCATGCGGGTGTTGTAGCCAGCAGGGGACAGCTCTTCGTTCGTGTCGTACACGAACTTCTGATCCTTGCCGAGTGGGTAGTGCAGAGCCACAACCGTCTTGTCTCTGAGTGTGACCTTGGTGACGGGCTCTCCTGCGAGAGGCTTCACCTCGATGAGACCCTCGACGTCAACAGTGATGTCGTTGGCCGCCTGGCACGTCGGACAGGAGATGCCCTCGTACTCCCTCTCGATACCGAAGGTGGCGAGGATGATCTCCTTGAACAGCAGCTCGCGATCAGCGACCAGGAGGTCACCGAGTACGAGCGCACTGTTGACGATCGTGACCTTGGTGTCACCGACGCTCTCGACGGCCCGCTTGAGTACGAGGTCGACAAGATCGGTGTAGTAGCTCGGCGACCCTTCCTTCAACCGAGCCATGGCTTCTTCGTCAGCCCCGTTCAGCTCCCGCACCTCAGCTCGAAGCTGACGCTCCTCGTCCTCCCCGGCGATACCCCACATGAGCATGAGGTGGCCGGGGGCGGGCGATTCGATCTGCGGGATGTCCGGTTCCGATGCAGCCGCGAACGATGCAACGGCGTCCTCCATAGTCGCTGTATCGAACAGCGAGTCCTCCAGTACTTTCTCCATTGGTGTGCTCCCTAGACGCCGATGTTGGTGGGCTTGGCCTCGTCCCCGAAGTAGGCGTCGAACCCTTCGTGGTGGACGGTCATGTTCGTGACCAGGATCGAGTTGTCACCAGCGTTGAGGTCGTTGAAGACGATCGCTCCCGGCCAGCAGTTGTACACCTTGAACGCAGCCCCGGCGTTGTTGTTGGAGTTCATGCCCCCACTGCCGGAGTCCGTCGCCAAGGTCTTCCCCTTGGTGATCGGGTGGTTCAGCACGCGGATGACGAGGTCGCAGCGGAAGTCCTCGTCCCATGCAGCGTTGCCGGAGCCCCACTGCACAGCGAAGATGTTCTTGAACCACTCCATCTGGGCGTTCTTGTTCACACCGGAGAACACACCGGACACGAGCGTGAGCGGGCTCACGTCACTCTGTCCGGGCATCTTCCTCGTGATGGTGTTGTCGCCGCCCTCGCGGTACGGGATCATGTCGGTCTGGATGCCGAGGCCAGCAACGGACATGAAGCCCATCGAGGCGAAGGGCGCCGTGATCCTGTCGGGGCCGCCGACGAAGTCGACCTTGAATCGGAAGTTACGCAACGGGTCACGCTGCGAGGGCTTTGTTGCCCTGATGGGTGCATTGTCACTGGGCATTGAAGCCTCCTCAGATTCGGACGGTGGCTTCGGCACCACCGTCGTATTGGCCGATACTGATGATCACGAACTCGGCAGGTGTGAGTGGAGCGATGCCGACCTCGACGTTGACTGCCCCCTGCTCGATGGTGGCAGGGGTGTTGTTCGACCCGTCGCACTTGACGTAGAACGCCTCGCCGGGACCGTTGCCTCGCAGACCACCTGCCTGCCAGACCGTGCCGAGGTAGCGCGAGCACACCGCCGCCACACGACCCCAGAGCCGTTCATCGTTGTTCTCGAAGATGGCGAACTGCGTCGAAGCCTTGAGGGTCTCGGTGATCTCCATGACCGTGCGGCGCACGTTCACGTAGCGATCGAGGCCCGACTTCTTCGTCGTACGTGCACCCATGACCACGATGCCAGCGCCCCGGATGGAGCGGATGGCGTTGATGTGGTTGTTGTTGAGTGACGTCAGGTCAGCAGCGGTGAGGAGGCGCTCTGGAGCAACTGCTCCAGCGATGCTCGCCGTCAGACCGGCCGGAGCCTTCCACGGGCCGACGGTGACGTCGGTCGACATCATGAGCCCGGCGAGCGCACCGCCCGGAGGACGCAGCACCGTGCGGCCGGGGATGCCGCTGCCGATGGCTGGCATGTGCACGTGCGGGTAGTAGACCGCTGCAAACGATGCCACGTTCCCACCGAGCGCACTGAGGTTGAGGTCGGTGTTGAGGAACGTGAGCGCCGCTGCCGGGGTGAGCCCTGCAGCGGTGTCAACGACCACGAACATGTCGCCCCGAGCCGCCGCCGTGGTGATGGCGTCCTTGATGGTCCCTGGCGTGGTGACGCCGGGGAGGTTGAGGATGAACGGCCCGTTGAAGGTCTCGTACGACGCCAGCGCCGCGGCGTATGCCGTGGACTCTGTGTACGGGGTGGTGTAGATGCCATCCACACCGGGAGTCCCCGGCGACACACCGAAGCTGTTGCCGCCGACCACGGTGCTCGGCATCGGCTGCACGGCCGGGGTGGCCGGGTTGTAGCTCTGCCCGGCGAAGGTGACGAGTTGCGAGCCCGTCGCACTCGGGGCATTCGCGATGGAGTACAGGTAGCGAGACGACGATGGGTTGAGCGTGACGTCGATCCATTGATCGACGAGATACTCGGTGTTGCGCTTGGCCGGGTCGAAGGTCGTGCCGGTCGGGACTCGGAACAGGGCGACATCGAAGCGCTTGTTGGTGGCGTCACGCGTGTAGGTCACCAGGCGGAGGTTGTTGCCCCAGACGCCGGGGCTCGTCGCCGTGACGGTGAACAGCGGTG